>OGJF01000094.1_pt1 | contig 52946 bp, 47 predicted proteins | sample 1572001 | NCBI WGS metagenome assembly OGJF01 (sample SAMEA2582113, study PRJEB24529) | metagenome | biome: Human gut stool | place: China | collected 2011
GGGGGGGCCGCTGGCGCGGCGCACATTCTACAACTACCGCAACGGCATAGAGGAGATTTTCGGCATCTCGATAGCCTACAACAGCGCCACCTACGAATATTTCATCGAAAACGCCGACGCCACCGGCGAGCTCAGCGGCTGGCTCATCAACTCAATGTCGATCAACGGAATGCTCAGCGACGCAGGCGACATCGCCGACCGCGTGATGCTGGAAGACGTGCCGTCGGCACGCCGCTATCTCGCCACAGTGATCGATGCCATCAAGAAGTTTCGCAAGGTGAAGTTCTCCTACACTCCATTCTACCGCAGCAAAGCAAGCGAAGGCATCATCATAGAGCCCTACTTCCTGCGCATTTTCAAGCAACGGTGGTATGTGATAGGCTACAACTCCAAGGACCGTATGGTTAAGACCTATTCTCTCGACCGCGTTAACACCCTGACACTCACTGAGGAGCATTTCGACGACCCCGGCATCAGCGTGAAAGAGTTTTTCAAGAACTTTTTCGGCATCATGACCACCAAAAGCGAGGCAAAGCACGTTGTGCTGCGCGCCGACAGCGAGCAGGCCAAATACCTGCGCGCCCTTCCGCTCCACCCCTCCCAGCGCGAGACCATGGGCGACGGCTACAGCGATTTCGACTACCATCTCTGCATCACCTACGACTTTATCCAGGAACTGTTGTCGAAAGGCAGCCGCATCATGGTTGTCGCCCCCGCGGAATTGAAGGCCGCCGTGGTTGAAGAACTGCGCAAGTCGCTGTCGAACTATGAGCTATAGGACAATTAAGCCACAAAAAGCGATATTTTAAAAATTATTATCTTCTTCCAAGTTGCCGCAATGCTTGGGAAATGAGTATTTTTGCAATCGCAATGAGGCAGTTATTCATCACGTTACTAATCTGCGTGGTTTCAGCCATTGGAGCCGACGCACAAATTGTTGACCTTGGACAGGAAAAGATCAACACCGACAGTCTGCGCCGCGAACTTGACAATGGTCCGTACTTCACGCTCTACAAAGACAATTATTTCATCACCGGCACATCGATAGGACCGCAAGCCCCGTCGCGCACCAACAGCGACGTGAAATTCCAAGTGAGCATCGCGCAGCGTCTCACAAAGAGTACGCTTCCGTTCAACACGTATCTCTTTCTCTTCTACTCGCAGAAGTGCATGTGGAACATCTACGAGGAGTCGCTTCCCATGCGCGACCTCAACTTCAATCCCGGCATCGGTCTGGCAAAGCATCTGTTTGTCAAAAACCGCTATATCGGCAAGGTCACGCTCCTCGTCGAGCATGAGTCAAACGGACGCGACGGCGTGGATTCCCGCAGCTGGAACAAGATTTCGCTTGCCTGCAACATCTTCATCGACCCGAATTTCATGATTCACGGCAAGGTGTGGATTCCCATCATCGACGGTATGAACAACAAAGACATCCTCGACTACAGCGGCATCTACCAAACCGGCATGACCTACACCACCCCCAACAAGCGATTCGGCTTTGGGCTGACGCTCATCAAGCGCCGCGGATGGCGGCTGAGCTACAACACCATCTGGGAGTTCAACTACCGAGTGTTCAAGAAAGACAATCAATTTCTCTTCGTGCAATACTACAACGGATATGGAGAAAACCTGCTCGACTACAACAAGTTTCACTCGCGCCTGCGTGTGGGACTCGTGATAAAGCCAAAACTTTTCAGCGATTTCTAAGTTATGAAAATAGGATTCGACGCCAAGCGGGCGGCACAAAACCGCACAGGGCTGGGAAACTACAGCCGCTTCGTGCTGCGCATCCTCTCGCAGCAGCACCCCGAAAACGAATACCGCCTCTACATGCCCAACCCACGGCGCACGCCGTTTCTGCACGAGATACCCACCATTGCGAGCCTGCGACAATGCTTCCCTCCCAAAGGCGTGTGGAGCCGTCTGCGGCAACTGTGGCGCGTGTGGGGCGTGACATCCACGCTGCGTGACGACGGCATAGAGCTGTTTCACGGGCTCAGCAACGAGCTGCCCCTCAACATAGTCCGCGGCAATTGCCGCAGCGTGGTGACCATACACGACCTTATCTTCATCCACACTCCACAATACTACCACTGGATTGACCGGCAGATTTACAACTACAAGTTCCGCCACGCCTGCCATTCCGCCGACCGCGTTATTGCCGTGAGCCAATACACCAAACGCGAGATTATGCACTACTACGGCGTGGCAGAGGAGAAAATCGACGTGGTCTATCAGGGTTGCGACAAGGCGTTTGCCGCCGAGATTGCGCAATCCACGCTCGACGACGTGAAGGCGCGCTACGGCCTTCCCTCCGAGTTTGCACTGTTTGTGGGCAGCATAGAGGAGCGCAAGAATCTCGGTTTGCTCGTCGAGGCGCTGCGGCTGTCGGCCTCCGGCGGACGCGCGTTCCACATCGTTGCCGTAGGACGCTCCACAGCCTACTGCGAGTCGCTGAAACGCCGCATTGCAGAGCTCGGTCTTGCCGACTACTGCCATTTTCACCACAACGTGCCGTTTGCCGACCTGCCATCGTTTTATCGGCTCGCGTGCCTGTTTGTCTACCCTTCACGCATCGAGGGCTTCGGCATTCCTCTGCTCGAGGCGCTCACCAGCGGCGTGCCGGCGGTGGGCTGCACCGGCTCGTGTCTTGAGGAGGCCGGCGGACAGGGATCGATATATGTTGACCCCGACGACGCAGAGGGCATGAGGAAGGCGGTGGAGAGCGTGCTTGGCGACGAGACGCTGCGCCAGCGCATGATTGCCGACGGCAGGGAACACATCAAGCGCTTCACCGACGAGACGCTGTGCGCCGACTTGATGCGCGTGTATGAAAAGACGATGAGCCAGCCGTCTGCAACCCGCTGAAACGCCGCGCTGACGGATGACAACGACAAAACACAATCTGTCTGCATTAATTCAGCGAAGAAGAATTTCGTCAAAAAGTAGATTCCGTGTTCCAATATATGGAATATCAGGGCGTTGACACCGGCATTCTGATTGAACACGGTTTCAATTTCCTAAACCCAAGAGTATTCAATGGACAAAACTATGTCGCTAAGCACTTTTTCGCTCATTTTTTGTAAATATTTTTGTTTATTCGCAAATTACAATTATTTTTACGCAAATTAATCTGATTTGATATGAAAAAGGCACTATTTCTTATGATTTTCATATTCGCCACTGCGCTTTGCGGATATGACAGGAAACAAACGTGGCAGAACAGAACGACGACAAGACTTTGGATTCCCGCCATCAGAACCGCCGCACCATGCGCGGATATAAGGCATTCTATGATGTGGAGTATGGTTTTGACATCGACGATGAGGAAAAAGACTGGGAAGGAGGTTATATTGCCGGCTATCCGCACTGCAATAATTTTATGATTTCGACAACGCAGGGCTACCAATTCAACAACTTCTTCTTTTTAGGCGGAGGATTGGGATTGCTTAGATATATCGACGGAAAGAAAACCATGATGCCAATCTTTGCAGAGACCAGCATCAATCTGCTCAACAACAAGCGAGTTATGCCGTTTCTTTAAGCTCGTTTAGGCACGGTTGTCGGCGAATGGGGCGGAGTCTACTATTCCGCGATATGCGGAGTAAGACTGAAGGTTGCACAAAGGCATGCAGTATCTCTGTCGCTGATAATGAGCGACCATTTTGATGTCGAGTCCTTTATCAACGACCAAGACGATGGAATTTCGTGGTTTGCCAGGTCGCTTGGCATAAAACTAGGTTTTGAATTTTAACAATCCACAGATATGAAAAAGTCACTATTTTTTATGATTTTCATATTCACGACTGCGATTTGCGGATATGCACAGGAGGCGCCGGCTGCAGAACAGAACGACGACTCAGAACTGATTTTACGCTATCAGAACCGCCGCACCATGCGCGGATATAAAATGCTGTTCGAGGCAGGCTACCAATGGGGGTTGCCCGACAAAGAAGGCTTCCTATGCGGCGTCTACGACCCCGACAAGTGGAGCGTCGGCGCGTCGGCAGGCTTCCAATTCAACAATTTCGTGTTTCTTGGCGGCGGCACCGATTTCCAATTGTACCGTAGCGGCGGCAACACCTATCTGACGGTTCCCGTTTTCGGCGAACTCAGAATAAATGTGTTAAACGACAAAAAGTTTACACCTTTTGGCGATGTCAGGTTTGGCTACGGCATCGGCGATATCCGCGGTGCGTATGTCGCATTCCAAGTGGGAGTGCGCTACTCACTTCCGAAGCACCATGCAATCTACCTGCTGTGCCAGTATGACAACCAATTGGGCGACGGTTCGGCAGACCACACCGACTTTGTCAACGACAATCTCGGATTTAAATTGGGTTATGAATTTTAAGCACAAAGATTATGAGACGATTTCTGGCTTTTATCACAATAGCGATGCTGGCACTTGCCGTCAACGCACAACAGTCGCCGACAAACAACGACGCCGTGCGCAGCAAGCTGACGATGCGCGGCTACAAAGCTTTTTACGACGTCAATTATCTGTTTACGATTTATCCCTCAGACACAGATACTGGCAACAGTCTCGGCTTCTCCACGTCGCATGGATTCCAATTCAACAACTATCTTTATTTTGGCGGCGGCATCGGGTTTAACTCGTTTTTCTGCGACGGAACGACACGCCTTGTTGTACCGATATTCGGCGAGCTGCGATGCAATTTTCTCAACCGCCGTACCACCCCGTTTGTCTGCGGACGCTATGGCTTCGGCTTCGGCAAGATTCACGGCTCATACGACAGTCTTGTGCTCGGCATGCGCCTCGCGCTTAAAAACAACCACTCGCTAACCGCCGGCGTCGAGTACAGTGTTCAATTAGACATCGGCGACAATGACTACTCCCAGACCAACATAGGCTTCCGTCTGGGCTACGAATTCTGACAAACCCGACAGACACAGAAGGACACAAACGCATTGCCGCGCCGCTGTTTTTTTTGAGCCGTTAAAAAAGCCAAGACAGCAGCGCGTCTCCGCATTTTGACATTGATGATGTCCGTTTATAAAAAATATTTCTTACATTTGCATAAACGAGTCTTCATTGATATGAAAGAATTAAAGATCACTACCAACGTGCGGGTTTATCAGTATGATGAACTCGTTGAAGAGGACAAAATTTTAGTTGATAAGGCAAAGGCTATGACCGAAAATTCGTATGCGCCCTACAGCAAATTCCATGTAGGCGCCGCGGTGCTGCTGTCGAACGGCAAGATTGTTGGCGGCTCCAACCAGGAGAACGCCGCTTTCCCGTCGGGCACGTGCGCCGAGCGCACCACCGTATACTACGCGCATTCAAAATATCCGGAAGCCAAGTTTGAGAAACTCGCCATCGCCGCCAAAAAAGACGGAAAGTTTACGAGCTGCCCCGTGTCGCCCTGCGGCGCTTGCCGCCAGTCTATCCTTGAGTATGAGACCCTCGGCAAGCAACCGGTTAAGATTTATCTCTACGGCGATGACGGCATTTATGTTGTAGACAGGGTAGCAGACCTCCTGCCCCTGCATTTCGACAGTTTCTAACCGCCTGTGCCAATGATAAAAACAGTAATAAACCCCGAATTCGAGCATCTGCGCAAGGAGTTGTCGTCAATCCCGGAGACAATAGCCGTGTGCGGCACAAAGATTTTTCAGGGACGCAACCGCATCTACCGCGCCACCATCGGCGGCATCGACCTTACGGTGAAGGAATTCAGAGTTCCGTCGCTGGCAAACCGCATTGCCTACACTTTCTTCAGAAAGGGCAAGGCGCGCCGGTCGTATGACAACGCGATGACGCTCGGCAAGCTCGGCATCGGCACTCCGGAGCCCATAGCCTACATCGAGGAGCGCGCCGGCGGTCTGCTCCGCCGCAGCTACTACGTGTGCCGCTACTGGGAAGGAGACGTTGTTGGCGGATGGGAACACAAAATGAGCGACTCGGGCGCGATGCTCGAATCGCTTGCCCGCTTCACACTGACACTCCACCAAAAAGGCGTTTACCACAAGGACTTCTCGCAGGGCAACATCCTCTATCGCCGCGACAAAGACGGCGGATTCGAGTTTGTGCTTGTCGACATCAACCGGATGCAGTTTGGCGTGCACGACACCGCACGGCTCTACCGCAACTTCCGCAGCATCAACATCCAAAGCGAGCACGAGACAGTGCGCTTCGCCGAGGCTTATGCCCGCGTGGCTGGACTCGACGAGGAAAAGATGCGCACCGTTGCCGTCGGGATGCTGCAACAATACAAGAAAGAAAAGGCGCTCCACCACCGACTGAAAAAACTTATAGGAAAATGATTTTTACAATGAGAAAAACGATATATCTGCTGTTTGCCGTCATAGCGGCTGCCGTATGCACGGCATGCGGCAACAGCGCGTTCAGCATCGAGGGCAAACTGACCGATGCTGGCACACAGAATCTGCGCATCGTATACCAGGCAGGCGACTCAATCGTGTCACAATGGGTGCCGGCAGTCAACGGCGAGTTTAAAGTGGACGGCAAGGCATCCGACCTGTCGGTGGTCTATCTCTACAGCGCGCAGATGCAACTGATTGCCCACCTTGCAGTGGAAGGCAGCGACCACATAAAGATTGAAGGCTCAATAGCCGACCGCTACAACCTGAAGGTGACGGGCTCGGACATCAATGAGCAGTGGAACGACTTTATCCTGGCACATGCCGCCGACTTCAAGGCGATGCGCAACGACCGCACAGACAAGGCGATAGCCGACTATATAGGCAAGAATCCGAAAAATGTGGTAAGCACGCTGCTGCTCACCTGCGACTATTCCGACATTTCCAGCCCCAACGCACAGGCGTTGCTGAAGAAAATAGACAAGACAGCCAAACCGGAGCAGCTGCTGTCGCTGTATTCGCAATTTTTAAACAGCGGCGACCTGACATCGAAAAAAGTGGCCTCGCTGAAACTGCGCAACGACCAGGATTCGCTGGTGATTGTGCGCACTTACGACCATCCGGCGACCATCCTGTTTTTCTGGCGCAACGAAGACAGCGACCGCCAGACAACGGTCAACTCGCTGAAGACACTGTGTCGTGGCAGCCGCCTGCAAATGGTCGACATCTGTCTTGACTCCGACACACTTGGCTGGCGCCGCACCATTGATGGAGATTCCGTGAAATGGGGTCACTACAAAGCCATCGGCGGCGTTGTCGACAAGACCATCGTAGACCTCAACGTCAAGGGTTCGCCATATTTCATCGTCGCCGACTCTACCGGCACACAAATCTACCGCGGCACACAGTTTGATAAACTGCGCGACATCCTGAACAAGAAAAAAATCAAATAACACAGATGTTTACCAAGACCAACGGAGCCGCCGTGCAAGGCATCGACGCCCTGATGATAAAGATAGAAGTGTCGGTTGAACAAGGATTCGGATTCTGCATTGTCGGACTCCCCGACACCGCCGTAAAGGAGAGCTACCAACGCATCCTCTCAGCCGTGAAGATGTGCGGCATCGAGTTTCCGCGCCGCAAGGTGGTGGTCAACATGTCGCCCGCCGACGTGAAAAAAGAAGGGTCGGCCTACGACCTTCCGCTTGCCATCGCGGTGCTTGCCGCCGATGAAAAGGTGACAGCCGACCGCCTGGAGCGCTTCATGCTAATGGGAGAACTGAGCCTTGACGGCTCGCTGCAACCCATCAAAGGAGTGCTCCCGATGGCAATAAAGGCCCGCGAACACGGACTCGACGGCATCATCGTGCCAAAGGCCAACGTGATGGAGGCCGCCGTGGTCAACAACCTCAACGTCTATGGCGCCGACAACATCCTTGAGGTAATCGGCTTCTTCAACAACACCTACGACCTTCAGCCCACCGTGATAGACACGCGCGAGATGTTTCGCCGCCAAGTGGACCATTTCGACTTCGACTTCTCGGAAGTCAAGGGTCAGGAAATCGTGAAACGCGCCTTCGAAGTGGCGTGCGCGGGCGGCCACAACATACTGCTCATCGGGTCGCCCGGCTCGGGAAAGTCGATGATGGCAAAACGCCTGCCGTCGATCCTTCCACCGCTGACGTTGCAGGAAGCCCTCGAAACCACCAAAATACACTCCGTTGCAGGCAAACTGAAACAAGGGTCGATGCTGATGACTCAACGTCCTTTCCGCTCACCTCACCACACCATCTCTCCGGTGGCTCTCGTTGGCGGAGGCTCCTATCCCACACCCGGCGAAATCAGCCTTGCCCACAACGGAATCCTCTTTCTCGACGAGTTTCCGGAATTCAGCCGTCAGGTGCTCGAAGTGATGCGCCAACCGCTCGAAGACCGCCATATCACCATCTCGCGCGCAAAATACACCGTGGACTATCCCGCAGGGTTCATGCTTGTGGCATCGATGAACCCCTGTCCGTGCGGATACTACAACCATCCCACAAAGCAATGCATCTGCGCACCCGGCGCGGTGCAGCACTATCTTAACCGCATCTCCGGCCCGCTCCTCGACCGCATCGACCTGCAGGTGGAAGTGGCGCCAGTGGAATTTGACGACATCTCGTCGACCGCCCCGGCCGAGAGCAGCGCAGCCATACGCGAACGCGTGATCCGGGCGCGCGAAATACAGACACGCCGCTACGAAGGCATCAAGGGCGTGCACTGCAACGCCCAGATGACCACCGCACTGATGCACCAATATGCACAGCCCGACGCTGCCGGACTCGAAAAGCTGAAAGACGCCATGACGCGGTTCAACATGTCGGCACGCGCCTACGACCGCATCCTTCGCGTGGCGCGCACCATCGCCGACCTTGAAGGCAGCGACCGCGTGCTCACCTACCACATCCAGGAGGCTATCGGCTACCGCAACCTCGACCGCGGCAACTGGGCGGAGAGGTAGTCAGCTGAACCTTAAGGACCTCACGAACGTGCGTCCCCCCAGTCCGTCCGAAAACATTAGTTTGGAGAATATAACAGAGGGCAGAGTCGCTATCGCAACTCCACCTAAACCCATCTAAGGGCATACAAGTTTTCATATTAAAATTTCAGTTTATGTTAAACAAATTGTCATAAGGGCCAAGAAAAGCCGATATGAGTAATAATTATGCGTGTTTTTCGATGGTAATAGTCTTTATATAAGAGATGCTATAAGTGCTGGCACCCCTTTGAGGGATATGGCACGACGAAGGTTGTAAGATAGGCAGAATAGACCCATCTCAGCCATTACTTTCAGTTTGCCTTTCAGTAAAAAATAGTATTGTCCAAGTGCCCGCTTCATGGTTCCAAAAGGATGTTCGGAGAGACACTTACGATTATCCATCTTGTTCTGATCGAGATGCAAAATGTAACAAACAACTTTCTTTATAACCTTCGTTCTTGGAGGTTTCGGTTTGTCATCGTTCTCATCTTTAAGTTGCTTACGCTTTGCTTTGGTTGTTCTAATCAAGGTATCCTTACCAAAGTCAGCCTCCTTGAATTTCTGTACGGTACACTTACACTTGCATTTCTTGCAAGCGAGCTTGTTGCAGTATCGTATCATGCCGTTTCTCTTGGTTGACTTCTGTCTCAGTATTTCCCCTTGAGGACAATAGGCAAGGTTACGTTCGGCATCCCTTACAAAGTATCCCTCAAGAGCCTTAGCACGCATTTGTTCTGGTGTCATCTGAAGTACTGCAGAATCAGCCACATCAGATGAGTATTCCTTGATTTCTGCGATATGGACATCGGTTAGGATATCCTTGTATGTATCTGGGATAACACCAGCTTCAAGGCAAGCCTTCATATCTTCGGGCTTTGTGCTTGCCTTCTGTGCGTCAGTTATAGTCGCCTCATTGTAGTTAAACTGAACTTGCTCTGTGCATCCGCCATCACGCTGTATAACATTTGGTATAATACCATTAGCCAATGCATCAGCATGATCCTCAGGACATTCATATCCCTTATCTGCTGTAGTTACAAGAACCTCTATGCCATAATCGGCTTTCACCTCTGATGCAACGCTTGTAATTAGACCATGGTCGGTAGGACTGTCTGTTACTTGAAAGCCGGCTATCATGTGGCTTCCTGCATCAACGGCGGTCTGCACATTATAGCCGACACAAAAGCCTTCGTTAGCTTTCATTAGTCGGGAGTCTGGGTCGGTTAGGGAAATCTGACTTTCGCCACTCTTTTCAAGAGTATCACGATAGCCCTCATAACGTTCCTTGCGCTCCTTACAAACATCGAGTTTACGTTGCAACTCGTCTTTTGAGAGCTTGCGCCCTTCTTCATGGTCGTATGCATCAAGCTCTTCCATGTAGATTGAAATATGCTCATCAAGACGCTTGATTCGATCATCGAGTTTGTTAAGAGTTAGGTTGTTGTCCTTGGCATTTACAGCCTTGAACTTGCTTCCGTCAATGGAGATATATGACTTGGAGAAGAGCTTCAGTCCCATGCAGAACTTGTTGAACTCCTTATATACTTTAGTTATAGCCTTTTTGTTATCCTTGCGGAAATCAGAGATTGTACGAAAGTCGGGAGTCAGCTTGTTAAGCAGCCACATAACCTCTACGTTACACTTGCATTCACGGGCTAGTTTACGAGAGGAACGTACCTGATAGAAGTAACCATAAATATAGAGTTTGAGCAGATCGCGAGGATCATATCCAGGAGTGCCAGTCTCAGCCGGAGTACTGCGAATAAATTCAAGATCATCCATTTTGAGGCTGTCAACGAAAGCATCAAACAAGCGAACCGGGGCGTCTGACTCTACATACTCGTCAATGCAATCTGGGAAAAGAACCCTCTGACGTCTATCTTGACCTTTTTTATATGCCATATTTTAGTGAATTATATACTATAAATATAAGCAAAATGATTGATTTTCAAGAATATACAAAGTTAAAACAAATATAACAAGCATAATGAATAGTAACCATTATCAGCTGTTCACTATCCTAATAGGTTTTCGGACAGCCTCCCCCCAAAAAACTTTGTGATGCCACGATGCTTCCCTTAGCAAGGATAAAGAATAATCACTATAAAACAGTAAAATTTACAAATTAAACGAGAATGATAGCCTCTCTATAATTAGTCGAGCCTTAAAAACTTCGCACATGCGCGCATGTGAATGCATTATATGTGATAACCGACCATTGTCCCTCTGTCATGAGCCTCCTAATGACCCATTTGAAAAGGCACAAAAAGAGCCTCATGGCTCTTTTGAGGTTATATGCGGCAGCAGCGAGCATGACATTTATAGAGTCTCCGAAAAGACCCTTGTAGAAGTTCCGTCCCAGACGATGGTCGCTCTTGCGTCCACGACCGTCCTTTCCCTTATTCCTGTCATCCTCCTTCTTCTTGTCCTCCATGGCAAGATTGATGTGGATGCTTTCCTTGAGGATAAGCTCCACGCCCTCCTCTCCGATACGGTGACGGAAATGTACAAGCTCGGATGAGGCGTAAGGTGCAGATATACTGAAAGCCTCAAGACCGCAAAAGTACTGATAGTAGGCAGACAGGTAATAATCCCTCTAAACCCATCGGCTTTGCATTGGTTACCTGAGCGAAACGGATGCAAGCCGAGCCAAAAGGTGTTTGAACTGACTATATTGGGAGTATGTAACAGGTAACTTAAAAAAATGACTGCGGATGCAGAGATTACGAAAAATGTCAGTTTCCATACGAGCCGTCACACATTTGCCGTGCTGACACTGGCTGCCGGAAGTGACTTGTACACAGTAGGCAAGTTGCTCGGACATACGAGCATAAATTCAACACAGGTGTATGCCGACGTGGTTATGGAAACAAAGGTTGAAGCCATTAGCCGAATTTCAAATTATTTTTCTAACTTGTAAAATACGGGGCTGCGCCGTAAACCTTAATTACGACAAAGCCCCATATTTTCATCATCACTTTATTTTATATGCAGCTTTACGTGGATTATTTTTTCCGATAACCACATTTTGGGCATACTCCATCCGCGTTGAGGGCGACACCGCAAAGAGGACAGCGGTCGATGTTATTCTTTGTGGTAAACTCGGCAGACGCGGCATTCACACCGCTTGTGAAAGTGATCTTAGCGATGTTCAGTTTGTCTTTCAACAAGTCATATACAATCTTAATCATACCTTCCACTGTCATGGTTTCTTTGGTAACAACCAGACGGGCATTGGGGTAAGCCGTTGCCAATTCGGTCTTGAAGGCCTCTCCTTTCATTTTGTTTTGCGGATGGCCGTTTTTGATGCCTTGCTTTTCATACACATCAAGAATGGCAGGAAGCAAAGGGTCATCTTCGCGGAGCACCAAGGCATGGTCAAAATTCTTCAACAGGCTCCATGCCACCTTTTGGATTTCATTACAAGGGTACACCATGTTTACACCTTCTTCAACCGTATCTTCCACCTCAATGGTCAGTGTGCCAGTGTGACCGTGAAGATACTGGGCTTCGCCTTGGAAGCCATAGAACCGATGTGCATACTGCAAATCGAAAGTCGTGATACTTCTCATACTTTTTACTTTTTAGAGTTTAACTTTGGGTTATTTATCGTTATCTGCACCTGTATTCGGCTAATGTCAACCGATGCAAAATTCTTTTCTTTCAAATACTGTCGTACCAATTCCGTAAGCCCTTCATCCATATAATCCAAGATGCTCTCTCCCTCTAATATGTGGTGATGCTCTGTCACGGTAATGTCATAATAGCTTTTCCCCACTTCGGGATGGAACACAAGTGATAACAGATTAGCCTTGCAAAACGAATCAAGAATGCGATAGATGGTTGAGATGGTTATCTCATTATCTTTGGATTGCACACACTTGATTATTTCATCAATGGCAGCATGACGCAATTCCATCATAACCTCATAAACCACTTTACGTTGCGGAGTGATTTTTAGGCCTGCGTTCTTTATAATCTCCGTACTTTCCATTCTTCTCGTATTTTGATGCAACAAAGTTAATGATAATATTTCGCATTTGCAATTTTTTATCAACAAAATTGCTGCTTTTTGAAGAATAAAACCGCATCACCTATTTATCTGTTCGAAGATAGTGGCATACTGGTGGGGGTTCACATATAATGATGTGGTTCCCGAGTGTTATATTATCACTATGGATGGTCTTGAATCGGAACCTTTCGCCGACGTTGCGCCCTACATTTTTGAGGATCTGGGACGCGCCTATGCTGTCGTAAAGAAGCAATACCGCAATACATACCTCAAAAAACATGTTATCGGACTCAACCTCGTCGAAATACATTCCTTAGATTCTGTCTATCAGAAATTCACCTGGCCCATGTGGGAATGTATAGAGTCTATGCACAATGGAGCAATTCTAATCAAAAAGGCTCGACTAATTAAACAAAAAGTGTTATCTTTACATCGTGAACATAAACAATGGCCATTCACCTATGTCCTTGATAAATCATCGTAGGCGTAGTGCTAGATGGCATGGAGCGAGCCAAAAAGTGGGACAATCAGCGGCCCCTCTTTTCTTAGACCGAACAGACCTGCAGGTGGAAGTGGCGCCAGTGGAATTTGACGACATCTCGTCGACCGCCCCGGCCGAGAGCAGCGCAGCCATACGCGAACGCGTGATCCGGGCGCGCGAAATACAGACACGCCGCTACGAAGGCATCAAGGGCGTGCACTGCAACGCCCAGATGACCACCGCACTGATGCACCAATATGCACAGCCCGACGCTGCCGGACTCGAAAAGCTGAAAGACGCCATGACGCGGTTCAACATGTCGGCACGCGCCTACGACCGCATCCTTCGCGTGGCGCGCACCATCGCCGACCTTGAAGGCAGCGACCGCGTGCTCACCTACCACATCCAGGAGGCTATCGGCTACCGCAACCTCGACCGCGGCAACTGGGCAGAGCGCAGGATGTTCTGACAAAGGCTTTTTGCGATTGGTTTTTAACCCTACAAAAAGAAGAACAATTCAATCGAAATATACCACTCGCAAGACGGAAGCGTACAGCTTAATGTAAAGCTGGAAAATGAGACAGTGTGGCTGACACAGAGTCAGATGGCAGAGTTGTTTGGAAAAGACCGAACAACAATTAATCGCCATATATCTAATATTTTTAAGGAAGGTGAATTGGACGAAAGCTTGGTATGTGCAAAAAATGCACACACCAAGAATTACGGACGTAGAAGTGGTTTTACGCAAGTAAAAGAAATTACATTGTACAACCTTGATGTCATCATCTCGGTTGGCTACCGTGTGAAGTCTGTACAAGGCACACGTTTCCGCCAATGGGCAACCTCCGTACTCAAACAATACCTCATCAAGGGCTACGTTGTCAACCAACAGATAAAACTCGACCGCTACAACGAGCTTAAGGATGTTGTGCGCCTCATGTCGCGCTCCATTGTCTTGCAGGACAATGTGACCACAGACGAGTATAGCGGGCTGTTAAATAGCAACATCCGACAGATATATCAGACTTTTAGTGCATAGCCGAGAGCCGCACAGAAGAGAAGGACGTGATGGTAAAAGTTGTGGTGAATCTGATCAACAAAGAGAATCAGTAGAAGTCACAATCATAGGTTTGTATATGCATTTTTGAATATAAGTAGTTATATTTGTACAAATTTTATAGAAATCTGTGCTGCGGCAACTGGGCAGAGCGCAGGATGTTCTGACAACTATTTGAAAAAATATGCGCAAATAAATTATGATGAAACTTATTTCCGACAAAAGCCAAGAATTGATAAAAGGCGACAATTGCTTTGACATAATACGCTATTATCTATCCTTTATTGTGGTTTTTGCCCATTTTTCAATACTGTCTGGCGCAAATAATTTCAATTGGATAACAAGTAGCGGAGAAGCTGTTTCTGGATTCTTCATACTCAGTGGCTTTCTCGTATACTATAGTTTTCTGAAGAAACCACAGTTAAATGATTATATAAAAAAACGGGCTCGGCGCATATTGCCACCATACATATTCATTGTTTTCTTATGCTTTATTGGAGGATTGTTTTTGTCGACAATGACAGTTTCTGAATATTTTACCTCTCCACAATTGTATAAATACATTGTCTCCAATGTATGTTTCTTGAATTTTTTAGAACCGTGTCTTCCCGGTGTATTTACAGACAACATAATGCCAGCAGTCAATGGCTCATTATGGACAATGAAAGTTGAAGTTATGCTATATGCTTCAGTCCCCATTTCTTTTTATTTTTTCAAACGATGGAACAAAAAAATCGTTCTTTTACTGATTTTTGCCATATCAATCTCTTATCGTGAATGTTTTGAATATCTTTACGACATAACAAACAACGATTTTTATTTAATTTTAGGCAGACAAATGGTAAGTCAACTGGTCTATTTTTATTCAGGAACTGCCATTCTAATGTTTTTTGACAAATTTCAGAGAAATATAAAGATTCTCCTTCCCTGCGCTTTGCTTATATATTTATTCAAATCAGAATTCATCGTATTTGAATATCTTGCACCATTTGCATTCGCCATCATTATAATAGGGATTGCATATAACTTCAGATATCTAAATTTTATTGGAAAATACAGCAATGTGGCATATGGCATCTATTTGTTCCATTTTCCTGTCATACAAACAATTCTACATTATAAAATACACGAATACAGCTTTTCGTTGGCACTTGCGCTCTCTGTATTTTTGACAATAGCACTTGCCATCTTCTCTTGGAACTTTATAGAAAAACCATTTATGCGTTTCTCAACACAAAGACAGCCTCGCGGCCTACGTTGAAAAGCAAATCGAGAATGCTCTGATTGGGCTGAAATCCAAATTTTGACGACCATATCTGATAGTATGGCTCGAGTGTTTGCTCAGTCATCACACCGTCGCGCAGATTGAAGGCATCAGAGGCCGCCAAATCGTTTTTATTGTCAATAACGACTGTTTCTATATCCAAGTCGAGAAAATCGACTACAGCGGCGTGCAACGTCAAATTAAGCGATGCTATTGTTTGTATCGACTCGTCTGTATAGATTTGCTTCAAATCATCTGCAAAATAGTCGAAGAACGGAGAGCGTCCGTAAGCTGAGAACAACGCACCCCAATGCGTATGTCGCCAATTGCCGTGACTGGAAAGCGCCACCTCACCCACCGCCATCCGCCTGTTTGGCTTTTGCAGCGACGCCGACAGCTGCTGGCATCCGTTTGTACCAACAATGTCCATACGGTTAAGATGCTTGTGGTGCTTGTCGAAAGGCTCCGACAAATCTATCGCCACCTTGCCATAACGAAGCATGGCAGCGTAATAGTCTACGCTGCCCGCATATCTGGAGCTGAACACTGCTTTCAATGTGTCCATCTTATTCTACTTGTCGGGATTTGCATCCTTGAAGATTCTGTTCCAACGGATTCCAGAGAATAACGGTTTATCCTCGTCGAATGATATGATGACAAACATCGGCGTGCCTACTATGTGGTCTTCAGGCACAAAACCCCAATAGCGCGAGTCGAGCGAATTGTCGCGGTTGTCGCCCATCATCCAATAGTAATCCATCTTGAACGTATAAGAGTCGGTCTGTTTGCCGTTGATAAATATTTTGCCGTCGCGCACCTGCAAGTCGTTTCGCTCATAGTTGCGGATGCATCGCTCATAAACAGGCAGATTGAACATGTTAAGCTTCAGCGTCACACCCTTCTTAGGTATCCACATTCCGCCCTGAGCTATATTTGTGGCATAGTTGGCACGCGTCCATCCGTAATAGCGCGTAATAGGATAAGGCGGACACGGCTCCATCACTTCCGAGCGCTCCACAGCCGTGACATAAGGCAACGATTTGAAATAAGCCACCGCCTTTTTTGTCAGAGGCACACCTCCGGAATAGAAAGATCCGTCGCGGTTCATCTTCTTGTCGTAGACCATCTCACCATCGGCATTGGCAACCGGAGCATTGCGGTCGGCAAGACTGATGCCTGCCTTTTCCCAATCCTCATCGCTGATCGACTGTCCGTTGGTATAGATGTCATAGTTGAACTGCAAATTTTCCGGTTCATCAAGCGGCTTGCCGTTGATATACACCGTTTGATCGACAATCTTCAGATAGTCGCCAGGCAAACCTATGCAGCGCTTCACGTAGTTCTCGCGGCGGTCCACCGGACGATACATCACCTTTCCGAAATATTCCGGATGCTGGTTTACCACACGGCGTCCCATCTCAATGCAACGCTTGCCGAACTCGTAGCTGTAATATTCCTGCAGCGATGTTGGATTCTGCTGCTTGAAACCTTCGATGTAGCAACTTGTATAGTAATCCGGATTCTGCACATTGTAGGCAATAGTGTCGCCCGCCGGGAAGTTGAACACAACGATGTCGTTGCGTTCAACCTTACGGAATCCTTTCAGACGACGGTATTCGTTTTCCGGATGGTCGAGATAGCTCTTTGTGTTGATTATAGGAAACGTGTTCTGACAAAGAGGAAAGTGGATTGGAGTGATAGGCACACGCGGCCCGTAGCACATCTTGTTGACCCACAGATAGTCGCCCACAAGAAGCGTTTTCTCCAATGAAGAAGACGGAATCTTGTAGTTCTGACCAATGAATGTGAAAATTATATATACAAGCACAAGGGCATAGACAATAGCGTCTATCCAGCTCATCACTGTACGCACTACCGACGATTTCGACGTGCGCCACCAGTCCCAACGCACGTAGCGCGTCAGATAGATGTCGACCAAAACGGGATAAACCAGCAGAAACCACCAGTTGCCAAGCCATGTCAAAAATGCGAAAAACAGCACTGAGACAATGGCAAAACGTATTTTCTGTGACCTTTTTGCCGATAATATCCGCTCCTTTATACTTTTACCCTTATTGTTTGATTCCGTCATATATTCTTAAAAACTTACTTTACTACCAAAATTTTAGTGACACAGCCGCTCGATTTATCGTTTTCATTCTGCGATGCAAATACATAGTAAACACCTGTGTTCACGCGTGAACCTTCGCTGTTGAGTCCGTCCCAAACAAACATACCTCCTGTGGAGCGTCCTGAATAAACAAGGTTGCCCATAGAGTCTGTAATCTTCACGAGAGAATTGTCCATAAGTCCTACCACTGTGACATGTCCGCTATAGTCAGGACGCACTGGATTAGGATAAGCATAGACATCACTGTAGTCATCTTGAGACGGCGCAGCGTCACTTTCATAGACAAGTGTACCTTTCTTTGTTCCTATAAACACGCGATTATCATCTGTGCTGCATGCAACAGATGTTATCTCATCACTTGTCAACGGGCTGTTTTCCGTAGAAAAATGCTCCAATATCTCACTGCCGTCAGCATTTACCAAATATAAACCTGAAGTAGTAGTTCCTATCCATTTTCTATTAGCACCATCTACAGCTATCGATGAAACATTAACACCATCCAAAAGATAATCAGCCAAATTGGTTCCATCATTACGAGGCACTTTAATTCTGTTAACTATATTATTGCCTTTAAAAGCAGCCTCCAGACTGTTTATTACACAAACACCCGTATTTGTTCCTAACCAAATTTTACCATTTTTGTCCTCCACTATATTAAAAATATAGCCAATATCAATAGATTTACCATCTTGATCAACAAATGTGGATATTATTTTTACATCGTCATCTGACTTATCTGTTAAAGTTCCTTTTGTGTCAAGTATTGTCAGTTTTGTTTTCCATTCATTATCAGCGTATACAATAAAATTACCCTTTATAATAAATCTTACACCAAATTCTGTTTTCATGTTACCTAAACTGTACGTAATCCAATCAGATTCTTTTACATCTTTATTGAATTTTTTTTCTGCAGGAAGCATATGAAGTTGAGGATATCCAACATTTACTATATAATTTAAGAAACCAGCCCATAAGTTTCCAAATTTATCCATTTTTACATCAGGAACACAGCAAACACTTTTAAAAGTAAGAGTAGAGTTGTCTCCATCAAATTTTTGTATTTGCTCATTATTTTTTATTCCATATATTCCTTCCCACCATGTTCCAAACCATATAACATCCTTATCATTTACATCAACTGTCAATCCATATGAATCTGTAAGATAATCTTTCGAACTGTGTTTCAATGTCAAATTTTCAGGTAAAAGATTATTCCATACTCCATCTTTTAAAGATGATACCGCAACTCTATTATTCATACCAGCTCCTAAAAAAGAATATCCCGAATTCATAGAATACAGCGTGCCGTTTTGATAAGTGAGGTAGTAAGGCTCGCTGACGGTAGAGGTGTTTGGGCGATAAGTGTCGTGAAGAATGGTGACAGAGCCGTCGGAGATTGAAAACTCCTTCAATCCGTTGCTGTCGAGATTCCACAATCCTTTGCCATCGATTGTTGACAGATGGCTGCCGTCGATTTCCGAAGGCATCGCCACTGTCTGCGACGTTCCATCCGGGCTTACAACGATATATTTTTCCTTATACGAAGCCACCATATTGCTGCCCGACATCGACACGTTCGACGGCGCCGACTTCTCTATAACCGACATTGCAAGGTTGGTAGGATCCTCTCCTATTTTTATATAATAAAACCAACCAGTCGTGGTCAACATACTGTTGTTGTCTATTTTCAGCAAATGCATTTCCTGCTTGATGTTGGTTTCCTTGAAACTGCTCAGTTCATAATGACTCTCACCAACCGACGACACATAGATTTTTTTGTCGAACGTGGCAAATATGTTTTTGTCGGTCACTACAATCGATTTGAAAGCCTTTCCATAGTTGAACGACTCTTTTACCACACATTTGTTGCAGTCTACGACCATATATCCGAAATCAGTGGCAATGTATGCATAATCGCCGCTGAAATCCACGCTGTTGATTGCTTTCGACACTGTGAGAATAACGCTTTTGAGGTCAGGCACATTGTCAACACGTCCGTTTTCGCGCACAATGTCGATGTTTGAGTTGCTGTATGCCACAAGCAAAAATTTCTTGTCGTAGTTATAGTATATGCCCGAAATGTCAGTGTCCGACATTCCGTTCATTTTCGTATAAAACACCGATTCATCGTTATCTTTGTCGTAGGAATACAACCAACCGTCGGCGAGATAGAACACCTTGTTGTCGGTGTCGACAAGCGAATTGTTGTTGTTGCCCGAAAATACGGGATAAATGCTCCAACTGCCCACTTGCTGGGACTTCGCCGGCACAACAGCCATCACAATCAGTAATGCAACTGCCAAACATATTCTCTTTATCATAGTGTCTTTTTTAAATAGTCTATAAGTTTTTTTGTAGCCCTTGCGCGATGGCTGATGGCATTTTTTTCTGCCGACTCCATTTCTGCGAAAGTGCGGTCGCTGCCTTCCGGAAGAAACACTTTGTCGTATCCGAATCCACCTTCTCCATGACGCTCTGTGGCAATTGTTCCCTCTATTTTTCCCTCAAATTCAATGCTTTCACTGCCTTCAATAAGTGCTATCACCGTGCGGAAACGCGCTGTGCGGTCGGTCTTTCCAGCCAATTCACCGAGCAGCTTGTCTATGTTGCGCTCCGAATCGCAGTCCTCGCCTGCATAACGTGCGGAGTAGACACCCGGACGTCCGTCAAGCGCCGTCACCTCCAAACCGGTGTCGTCGGCAAAGCAGTCGTATCCGTATTTGTCCTTCACCCAACGCGCTTTAAGCATGGCGTTGCCTTCGATTGTAGCCGCCGTTTCCGGAATGTCGTCGTGACAACCTATTTCAGAAAGACTGAGAATATTGTACTCTCCTCCTGCAATAGCCCTGATTTCCTGAAGCTTGTTTTTATTATTTGTAGCGAATACAATATTCTTCATATCTTTCTAATAATTCAGCTGTTCTATTTATTAAAACGTTGTTTTACACGCTTTATTTCACAACGATGTTGACAATCTTGTTTGGCACAACTATCACTTTCACCACAGTTTTGCCTTCAAGCCAGCGTGCGGCATTCTCATTTTCAAGAGCCAGACGCTCAACTTCAGCTTTGTCGGTGCCGTTTGCCACTTGAATGTTGAAACGTGCCTTTCCGTTGAACGACACAGCATAGTTCACGTTTGCCTCAACAAGATATGCCTCGTTGAATTTTGGCCAGGCTGCGTCGCACACCGTAGTGTCGTTGCCTACAGCATGCCACAATTCTTCTGCAATGTGAGGAGCGAACGGTGCGAGAAGCACCACAAGTTCGCCAAGCACCTCGCGCGAATGACACTTAGCCGCAGCAAGCTCGTTTACGCAAATCATAAACGCGCTGACCGATGTGTTGTAAGAGAAATGCTCAATGTCCCATGTCACTTTCTTTATCAGTTTATGAAGCGATTTGAGCGCCTCTGCCGAAGCTTTTTCATCGTCGACGAGCAAAGTGTCTCCTTTGTAGAACAAGTTCCACAATTTCTTCAAGAAGCGGTTCACACCGTCGATACCGTTGGTGTCCCAAGGCTTGCTCTGCTCCAACGGACCGAGGAACATTTCGTAAAGACGCAATGTGTCGGCACCATAAGTTTCTACAATATCGTCTGGATTCACAACATTGAACATTGACTTTGACATCTTCTCAACGGCATATCCACAAACATATTTGCCATCCTCAAGCACAAACTGTGCGTCGGCAAACTCCGGACGCCACGCCTTGAATTTCTCAATATCGAGCACGTCGTTGCTAACGATGTTGACATCAACGTGGATAGGTGTTGTGTAGTAGTCCTTCTTCAATCCGTATGAAACGAATGTGTTGGTATCCTTTATGCGGTAAACAAAGTTGGAGCGTCCCTGAATCATACCCTGATTTATGAGCTTCTTGAACGGTTCTTCCTCGCATACAACACCATTGTCAAACAAGAATTTGTTCCAGAAACGGCTATAAATCAAGTGACCTGTGGCATGCTCCGTACCGCCGATGTAAAGGTCAACGTTGCGCCAATATTCGTCTGCCTCTTTAGACACAAGAGCATTGTTGTTGCGCGGATCCATATAGCGCAGATAATATGCCGACGAGCCAGCGAAACCAGGCATTGTGCAAAGTTCGTAAGGATAGCCTTCGGCTGTGTGCCAGTTTTTGGCACGTCCCAATGGAGGCTCGCCAGTCTCCGTAGGCAGGAATTTATCAACTTCGGGCAGTTCAAGAGGCAACTGGTCCTCATCGAGCACATGAGGAATTCCGTCTTTGTAGTATACAGGGAACGGCTCGCCCCAATAGCGCTGACGACTGAAGATAGCATCGCGCAGACGATAGTTCACTTTTACCTTGCCTATGCCTTTTTCTTTGATAAACTTCTTTGTCGCGGCAATGGCTTCTTTCACTTCCATTCCGTTGAGATTCAACTCCGCACCCTCAGAATTTATCATTTTGCCCTCTTTTGCGTCAAAACTTTGTTCCGACACGTCGCATCCCTCAATAAGAGGCACTACGGGCAGATTGAAATGACGAGCGAAAGCATAGTCGCGGCTGTCGTGGGCTGGCACTGCCATGATTGCGCCCGTGCCGTAGCCTGCAAGCACATAGTCGCTTATCCACACAGGTATTTCCTTTCCGGTAAGCGGATTCACGGCATACGATCCTGAGAACACACCGCTGACCTGCTTGTCAATCAGACGCTCACGCTCTGTCTTATGCTTTATTTCAGCCAAATATTTATCTACTGCTTCACGCTGTTCAGCAGTAACGAGTTTTTCAACATATTCGCTTTCCGGTGCAAGCACCATGAATGTCACACCAAAGATTGTATCTGCACGGGTTGTGAAGATTTCAAGATTGAGATCTTGTCCCACTACCTTGAAATTCATTTCAGCACCCTCCGAACGTCCAATCCAGTTGCGCTGTGTTTCTTTAAGAGAGTCGGTCCAGTCGATGGTGTCAAGACCGTCGAGAAGACGTTGTGCATAAGCCGACACACGCAGACACCATTGGTTCATCACCTTCTGCTCTACAGGGTAGCCTCCACGAATAGACACACCCTCGCTCACCTCGTCGTTGGCAAGCACTGTGCCGAGTTTCGCACACCAGTTGACCATTGTCTTGCCACGATAGGCAATACGGTAGTTCATCAGCACGTCGCTCTGCTCCTTTTCGCTCATTGCGTTCCATTCGGCAGCCGTGAAGTGCATTTCCTCGCCGCATGCAGCCTCCACGCCTTCCGTGCCGTTCTGCTTGAACGCATCTATAAGTTTGTCGATGCACTCAGACTTGTTTGTCTTCAAGTCGTAGTAACTCTTGAACATTTTTACAAATGCCCACTGTGTCCATTTGTAATATTGCGGATCGCACGTCTTGAGCTCGCGGCTCCAATCGTAGCAGAAACCAATCTTGTTCAGTTGCTCACGGTAACGGTTGATGTTGTTTACGGTTGTCACCTCAGGATGCTGACCAGTCTGAATGGCATATTGCTCGGCAGGCAAACCATATGCGTCGTAGCCCATCGGATGAAGCACATTGAATCCCTGCAGACGCTTGTAGCGTGAGAATATGTCGGATGCAATGTAACCGAGCGGATGTCCTACGTGAAGTCCCGCACCCGAAGGATAAGGAAACATGTCGAGGACGTAGAACTTCGGACGCTTTGCGTCGATGTCGGTTTTATAAACGTTGTTGTCTTTCCAATACTGTTGCCAGCGTTTCTCTATTTCTTTGTGATTATATTCCATATTTCTTTTCTTATTTTATCAAACCAAGTTGTTTAGAAATGTCGAGCATCTTGTTTATCGGACGCACTGCGCGCTCGCAAAGATCCTCGCTTATCTTTATTTCCGGAGCCTCGTATTTAAGGCAGTTGTAGATTTTCTCAAGTGTGTTTAGACGCATATAGAAGCACTCGTTGCACGCACATGTGCTGTCGTCGGGAGGAGCAGGAATGAATTCCTTGTCCGGACAAGCCTTCTTCATCTCGTAAAGTATGCCCGACTCCGTCACTACAATAAACTGACGGGCGTCTGACTTTACAGCATAGTCGAGCAAGCCTTTTGTCGAGCCCACCTTGTCGGCAAGAACAAGCATACTCTTCTTGCATTCAGGATGCGCCAGCACTTTCGCTTCAGGATATTGCTTCTTCAATCCTATGAGTTTCTCAAGCGAGAATTTCTCATGCACCATGCACGCTCCGTCCCACAGTTTCATCTGACGTCCTGTAAGACTGTTAATATAATTGCCGAGGTTGCGGTCTGGTCCGAAAATCATTTTCTGATCTTTCGGGAAACTCTCCACTATCTGGCACGCGTTGGAAGATGTGACAACCACGTCGGTCAGCGCCTTCACCTCTGCCGTCGTGTTGGCATAACTTATAACGATATGGCCGGGATTCTCGTCGATGAACCGCTGCAAGTCGGCGGCCTTGCAACTGTCGGCAAGCGAACATCCGGCATTGAGATCGGGCACAAGCACCTTCTTCCGCGGCGACAGAATTTTCGCCGTCTCGCCCATGAAGTTCACTCCGCAGCTGACAATCACGTCGGCATCCGTCTGCGCAGCCTTCTGTGCCAACGCCAGACTGTCGCCGATGAAATCGGCTATAGCCTGCACTTCGTCGCGCTGATAGTAGTGCGCCAGGATGACTGCATTCTTCTCTTTCTTCAGTTTGGCAATCTCTTCCACCAGATTCAAACCCTCCTCTACAGGAGCGTCAACGTAACCTTTATCCACAGTCATTATTTTATATATTTTCTTTTTATTTTTTTAAAAAAGGAATTTTATGTTGTTACTATTAGCGCGTTGATAACTGTAGTAACTTTTTGGCTGTTTTCTTGCTTTTTAAGTTATTGATATAATTGTCTACGTTATCAATATGCTGTCAACACGCAATATCCTTATATTTCAGTTTCATATAAGTTTTATCAACACCTTGTCAATAATCCGCAAAGTTAGTAAATTCTTACGATTTCAAGGCTTGATTTATGTCGAAAACCTGTTTAATCAGCGATTATTATTTTATGCTAACTTTTTTTGAAAGTTGAAAAATATTTACATATGTTGTTGATTCTTAGATTGCAAGAAAAAAGTTTCAATTGTTGTTGTTGGGTTTTCAACTGTTATCAACCATTTATTCACATATTGTGGACAACTCCTGTAAGTTAAATTCATTACCTTTGCATTCAAATAATTAACTTCTGAACAAACAATGAAAAAGAAATCAATGCAGGAACTTGCTCGACTGTCGTGTGAGGAATATCATAAAGTGGAGAAACTCCACATTGTAGTGGTGCTCGACGACGTGCGCAGCCTTAACAATATAGGCTCTATATTCCGCACGGCTGACGCCTTTCTGATAGAGAAAATCTACCTTTGCGGAATCACTGCCACTCCTCCAAGTCCGGATATTCACAAAACGGCGCTCGGTGCGGAGGACTCTGTGGAATGGGAATATGTTGATAATGTTGTCAACCTTGTTGAAAACCTTCAGGAGAATGGCTATCAAGTATGTGCCATTGAGCAAGTTAACGGTAGCGTCAACTTGTTGGACTTTGTTGTTGATAAGTCTGCCAAATATGCCGTGGTGCTGGGTAATGAAGTGAAAGGTGTGAAGCAGGAGGTGGTAGACAAGGCTGACTGCTGCATAGAACTCCCCCAATATGGCACCAAGCACTCGCTGAACGTGTCGATCACTGCCGGCATTGTGATGTGGCAACTATTTTCAACAATGCGTTGACAAGTAGTTGTTAACATAGTGTGGATAAACAGAGCATCACGCTGACATTCAGCGTGATGCTCTGTTTATAACTTGTTTAAAGTTGTGTCAAAATGTGATAACGTGTCTATCCGTATTTACAGCTCCAATTATACCCCATCCATCAGTGACATTGCTATAAATTTGAATAGCTTCGGTGTACTCATCTTGTGGAGTGATGCTATATACCATCAGTGACTTCAGGTAGAAATAGAGTTCTTTGGTGATGCTTTGCAGTTCTACAATAAGTTTGGTTTGTTCGCGAGGAGCCACAAGGTCAACGTTGATGGTAAATTCATGTTGCGTGCCATTGAAACGTTGGTCAGAGAAGATGTTGCTGAAGTAGCGAGGCCAGTTGCCACGCTTGGCATAGATGTCGGTATCTTTGAATAAAGTCTCATCATCGGAAGTGAAAACGTCATTGTAGTTTTCATCATCGCGCTTCTCCTTGTCTTTAATAAGTTGTTCGTTGTCTTTGTCAAAAGTTTTAACTTGCAAGCGATAGTAATTGCCGCTTTCTTGAGGGTCAGAGATGCGTAGGCGCACTTCCGCTTTACCATTAACCTCCCCTTCTTCAGGAGCGACGTATTTAGCATCAACCACCTCAAGAGTTGGTTTGGATGGAACAATCGTTGAGCCTGACACGTTTGGAAGATCTATTTCTGAGGCATTAACAGCAATGTGGTCGCCAACTGAAGGGCGGTAATCGCTGACAAAGCGGTGATGCTCATCATCGTAGGTCATCTTCTTTTGTTCGCCTCCATTGATAGAGTAGTAGACGTGACCGAAGCGGAGAGAAGCAGATATGTTGAACACATATTCAGCATCTTCCGTGATGTCTGTTAGTCGAGTAAATACAAACGACCGTCCAGCCATCACTTCAAGCGTAGTGTCGGGCGAAGCCATCACTGTAAGAGTGATATTCTCAGAATTATTGTCATCTCCATCGTATTTAAGTTTTCGCTCACAAGCTGTTGATAAGATAATCACAGTTGTTAATAAGAGTATTTTAAAGAATTCCATAAATGTCAGAATATAAGTTTGTAATTAAGTGATGGCATAAAAGGAAATATGCAGATACCTTTCAGCACGGGCGTGTTGTTGTCATAGCCAGTGTAGGCGTACGACACGTTCTTTTGATTATAGAGATTGTAGATAGTGAAAGTAAATTCACTATCTACAAATCTGCGGTGCTTAGTGTTGTAAGTGATAGAAAAGTCAAGATGGTGGACATCAGGCAATTTATAAGAGTTAGGGATGTTGTAAGTATTAGTCATCATAATATCATCGATGAATGTTGACTCGCTCGTGATTCCAGTAGAAGGTTGTCCTGATAAAATAGTAGTCAGAGGCAGATTGCCACGTCGTCCGCTTTGGTAAGTCCACGATGCTGATAGCGACCAGTGGCGGTTACAGCGATGATTAACCACAACGTTGAAGTTATGTCGGCGGTCGGTAGGGTCATAGAATTCCTTGCCACCATTGATTTCTTTGCCTGGGTGGTCGAACGTGCGAAAAGACTTAGCCCATGTGTAGCTCACCCACCCTGTTGTCCTTCCAAACTTCTTCTGAGCCATAAACTCAATGCCATAAGAGCGACCTTTACCACTGACCACAAGTTCCTGCCAGTCGCCCGTGGTGCTTGCTATCTCATAGAAAGGTATTCCGTCCAAAGATGATGAAAAAGGGTCTTGTACTGTGACTTTTTCAACAAATGCCATATATGTAGCTCCATTTTTATATTGAATAACGTTGTCGATAGTCTTGTAGTAGCCTTCTACCGAAAATTCAATGCCATTAATAGGTTCGTAAGTAAGTCCAGCAGCATATTGGTTGCCACGCATTAGAGGCACATTTTTAGTAATAGGCACCCATAAATTGGATGGCATTGTGATGTTGCTGCTGCTGAGCATGTGTATGCCTTGACTCATATGGGCATATGAAACTTTAAATGCTATTTTGGGAGTAATCAGAAAGCGGAGCGAAGCGCGAGGCTCAATGGAATGATAAGTCTTACCTGTCACGGCATAGAGTGAATAGCGCAGTCCAAGATTAGTTTTCAGCCACGAAGTGGCTGTCCAATCATCTTCACCATATATAGCCATTGTGGTCATATGTTGCCAATCGCCTACATTTGCATTGCTTATGATAGGTTTCGTATTTTTGCCTTTAGGCAGAATGTAACTGTAAGTGTCCACTTGAGGAAGCATCCATTGGTATGCACCTTTGATGCCCCATCGTATGTCGTGTTTAGACTCCCTTTTAAGGCGAAAATCTGTACTTAAGGAGGCTTCATTTATTTCAGAGTTGAAACTTGCATATGAATCTTCTTTAATCTCTTTCTCTGTTCTTTCTAATGAAGATAGTTTGAGATAATATAGATAATGACTAATGTTAGCGTTGACATTTAAAGAAAAAGAGTTGTTGAAAAGATGCGTCCAGTACGCACTACCCATCACGTTGTCCCAGTGATTGATGGTGGAATGCTTGATAAGAAGATAGTCTGATTTGTCATTATCATCACCTTTGTAAATTTTATAACTATCGGATGGCGATGCATCGCTCACGTCCTTACCCCAATAGACAACTGCCGTAAGTTTGTCTCTATCGGAAAATTTATGGACAAACTTAGCATTCAAGTCGTAATAATTCATCTTTGAATAAGGCTTTAGAGCGTTGGGATTATCGTAAACCTTATCAAGTAGAGGTTGCATAATCCAGTTGAAGTAGGAGGCTCGAGCGGCAATGTTGAAACTTGTATGCCCTTTCCATATCGGACCTTCTACGTGTATGCCGGCTGAAAGCATTCCTATTGTGGCATTGCCATGGTAGTTTTCAAAATCGCCGTCCTTCAGCCCGACGTCGACCACGCTCGACAGGCGCGAGCCGTAGCGTGCAGGAAAAGCACCCTTGTAGAAGGTCACGTTGTCGACCATATCGGGAATAATTGAGGATATGAAACCCTTCAGATGTTCACCGTTGTAGAGCGTGGAGCCGTCAAGGGTGATAAGATTCTGGTCGTAGTTTCCACCACGCACGTAGATGCCTGCCGAACCGTCGCTTGCCGACTGAACGCCCGGCAACTTCTGCAATGATTTCATCACGTCGACCTCACCCATTACCATAGGCACTTGTCTTATCTGCGCAGCGGAAAGCGTCATTGCCGACATCTGCGACGACTGCACGCCGAAGTTGCCGCGCGAGCCGTAGACATTGACGTCGCGCAGCTCCGTGCTGCGTTGCAACCTTACCTCTATCGCTTTATTGCCACTTTCAGCAGTGAAAGAAGAAGGCGTGTAGCCAACGTATGCTGCGGTTAGCTCTGTCCCATCAGCAACGTTAATCTCAAAATAACCCCTTACATCAGCCGTTGTTCCCGCGCTGGAGCCTTTTATAAACACATTGGCAGCAGCCAATGCCTCTCCAGTCTCAGCATCGACCACGTAGCCGCGGATATCCGCCGCTTTTGATCCGGCAACAAGCAGAGCCGCGCTCAAGAGTGATATTATCCGTTTCATAAACTTAAAATTAAGTTAATACGGTATTTTTATTAAGATTTGACTAAGGTAATCGGTTGCAAGTTATGTATTTATACGTATAAATACAAATTTTATTGAAGGAAAATTACAAAAAAAGTAGAGAGGGTTTCTAATAGAGTCAGGCTTGTCAACAGCATGTTTATATAGTTATTGACATAGATGTTGATAACTTGTTAAGTGCTTGTTTTTCAATAAGAATATGTGTTGATAATATGTTGAGAGTATTGTCGATGATAAAAAATAGCAAAATTTTAGGTCTGTAAATTTGGAGGGAAAAAAACTTTGGCGTATCTTTGCACCGCATTTAGCGCAAGGGCGAATACCAGAGTGGCCAAATGGGGCAGACTGTAAATCTGCTGGTTTATACCTTCGGTGGTTCGAATCCATCTTCGCCCACACAATTGCGGAAGTAGCTCAGTTGATAGAGCATCAGCCTTCCAAGCTGAGGGTCGCGAGTTTGAGCCTCGTCTTCCGCTCAAAATCTATGAAAGAGTTCCTTTTTTAGGGACTCTTTTTTTTGTGCATTCTTGAAAATAGTGATAACTTCGCATCATTATGAAACCGATTTTTCTAATAGGATACATGGGTTCCGGCAAGTCGACTCTCGGACGGGTGTTGTCGGAAATGCTTGAATGCGAGTTTACCGATCTTGACGCATATATTGAAAACCGTTACCACAAGACTGTGAAGCAGATTTTTGCGGAGCACGGTGAGGCGGGTTTCCGTGAGCTTGAGCGGAGGATGCTTCTCGAGGTGTGCGAGTTTCAAGACATCGTGATAGCCTGTGGCGGCGGCACGCCATGTTTCGGCGACAATATGGATTTGATGAACAGCCATGGGGTGGCGGTTTATCTGCAGGTGCCTGTGGAGAGACTGTTTCAGCGCTTGTCGCGTCCGCGGTCGAAGGCTAAGCGTCCGGTTATAGCCGACAAGAGCGATGATGAGTTGATGCAGTTTATTTCCGACAATCTTCGTCAGCGCAATCCATTCTATTCTCGTGCCTCCATCAAGTTTGATACCACAGAAATAGAAACAGCCGCAGAGACGCGTGTCACGGCGGCGCGCCTTGCCGACATTCTCAAGCCTGTTTTGAGTAATTGAGAAACACTTTGTGTGCATAAATTCCACACTTTTTCCACATATCAACAGGTCGTTGATAAATATGTTGATAATACAAATACTTGAAAAACAAATCTTTATGTAGAAACTGCGAATATTGGCACAGCGATTGATGTATTATAAGACAACAAGGCAACAGAAGTTTAACAGATAAAAATTTACAGTTATGAAAACATTGGTATTTGCAATCGCAGCAGTAATGGTATCGGGATCAATGGCATTCGCCGCAATTAACGACCAGTCAGTATCACAACAGCCAGTGAATGAACCGGACACCACCCAGGTGGCACAGCCGGAGGAGCCAGACTCCACGGCGCAGACACCGGAAACTCCCGCTCAGCCAACCGCTGAATAATAAAAAGGCATCACGGTCTGTATTTTCTCATAAAAAACATTTGGTCCGCATACTCGGTGACGAGTATGCGGTTTTTTTATGGAAAAGTAGACAGCCATTAAAGGAAAAGCAGTAAATTTGCGGTTCAAGTAAATGTCAAAAAAACAGATTATGAACCAAACGGATGCCATGGCGCGCGCCGCGCGTGCCAAAAAGGTTACATGGGTAGGATTTTGGGTAAATGTGGTGCTGTCGGTGGCAAAGATAATCGCGGGCATCGTAGGACGTTCGGGAGCAATGATTGCCGACGGCGTGCATTCAATATCGGATTTCGTTACCGACATCATAGTAATTGTGTTTATAGGAGTCTCGGCAAAAGGCGAGAACACCCGCTTCCGTTATGGACACGGCAAGTTTGAAACCTTTGCTACGATGCTTATAAGTTTCGCACTTTTTGCCGTTGCGGTAGGATTGTTCTGGACATCGTTCAGCCAGATTGTCGACGCGCTCAACGGCAAGGTGCTGCCGCGTCCGGAGATGGTTGCGCTTGTAATGGCATTTGTCTCGGTGGTTGCGAAAGAGTGGCTGTTTCACTACACCCGTGTGGCTGGCGAGCAGATGAACTCCATGGCGCTTGTCGCCAATGCCTGGCATCATCGCAGCGACGCTTTTTCGAGCATCGCCGTGCTTGTAGGCATCGGTTGTGCGATGTTTCTTGGCGAGCGCTGGCGTGTGCTCGATCCTATTGCCGCAGCCACAGTCAGCGTGTTTATAGCTTTGGTGGCATACCGTCTTGCCATGCCGTCTATCCGCGAGCTTCTCGAGGTTGCTTTGCCCGACGATGTGACGGCCGAGATGGGCGGGGTTATAGGCAGAGTCGACGGTGTCTGCGCCTACCATCATCTGCGCACACGCAAGAACGGCAACGTCTACATTATGGATTTCCATATAAAGGTTGATCCGCGGCTCACAATCGTTGAGGCACACGACATCTCCAAACGTGTCGAGGCTGCGCTGAAGGCAAAATATGGCGAGCAGTCGATTGTTAACATCCACATAGAACCCTATCAGGGTGAGACTGTCGACAGCAGCAAGTCATGCACTGACTGATTCCTTACTTTTTATATTTGCGCATTGCTTCGAAATTGCGCATCAGCCCGGCGTATTTGGCGCGTTTTACGGCAGAGCGGCGAAACAGGCGGCGGAAGTCGTCTTCCGTCATTCCTGCCATTGTTTCGTCGTTGAGGGCGAGAAACTCATCAGAAGGGCTGAATTCCTCAATCTCTGTAGGTGACGAGAAGCGGTTGTGCGGACACGCCTTCTGGCATTCATCACATCCGTAGACGCGGTTTCCGAGCCGCTGAGCCACGATGTCGGGCAATGTGCCGCGATGTTCGATTGTCATGCACGAAATGCATATACGGGCGTCCAGACAGCCTCCATCGCGGCTCAGCGCGCCCATAGGGCAGGCGTCGACGCAACGGTGGCAGTCGCCGCATCCGATGTTGAGCCTGTGGTCGGGGGCAACAGGCAGAGTGGTCAGTATTTCGCCGAGAAAGAAAAACGATCCGTGGCTGGGAATGATGAGATGGTTGTTGCGGCCGATGAAGCCTATTCCGGCGCGCTGTGCCCAATATCGCTCGCGCAGGGGAGCGGTGTCGACGCAGCACCGGCATTCACCGCCTAATTCCGTGCGTATGAAATCAGCTACCGTCTGCAGCCGATGGCGCACAACGTCGTGATAGTCGCTGCCGTAGGCGTAATATGCGAATTGGGGCGCGTCTGACTGTTGCAGACGCTTGGGATAGTAGTTTATCGCCATGCTTATCACGGTGCGCGCTCCATCGAGCAGCGTGCGCGGGTCGAGTCGCAGGTCGGGATAGTTTTCCATATATGCCATCGAGCCGTTTTTTTCGGCGGCAATCCAGTTGGCGTAGCGCGTGGCGGCTTCTGAGTCGACAGGCATAGCCTCGGCAAAGCCACAGGCAGAGAAACCGGCCTCGAGGGCTTTCCGCCTTATGGCTTCCTTACATTGGGATGGGCAGAAACTGGTATCCATTTTCTTTAAGCCATTCGATGGCGCGTGGCAGGGCATAGCGTAGGTTGCTCTCGGATTTCAGAGAATCGTGAAACACGATGATTGACCCGTTGCGCACGTAGCGTCGCACGTTGTCGAGCACCTGTTCGCCCGTAAGTTTTTTAGAGTAGTCGCGCGTGACGAGGTCGTACATGATGATTCTCATGTTGTCTTTGATGGCAGCCGCCTGTTTCCAGCGTATCAGCCCGTGCGGCGGCCTAAACAAAGGGCTGTCGATGAGGGCGTGCGCTTCCATTATGTCGGCCACATAGCGCGCCGTTGTCACCTTTGCTCCCTGCAGATGGTGCATAGTGTGGTTGCCCACGCTGTGACCGCGTTCCACCACCATTCGGAATGTCTCCGGATGTTTTCTCACGTTGTCGCCCACGCAGAAGAAAGTGGCCTTTATGCCGTAATGGTCAAGCAAATCGAGTACCCAAGGAGTCACTTCGGGTATAGGGCCGTCGTCAAACGTAAGAAACACAGCCTTGTGCTTCATCGGTATGCGCCACACCGTTTCGGGAAACAGCATGCGGTAGGGTATGGGTGGTTGCTCTATCAGCATAGGTTTTTATTTTATTAATGCTCGGCACGGTGCAATTGTTCACGGGCGAGCTTCTGATTGCGGTTGTGGAAGTCGTTGGCTTTTTCAACAGCGATGGCAAACGACTCGTTTTTCTTCAGCACAGAGGCGTATTTCTGAGGATTGTAGGCGCTGAGAGTGCGCGCCGCCTCGTATGTGTAATCCCAAACGCGTGATTTACCAACCGATGGAGGCTCTTTTCCGCGCACAATGTTGAGGTTGCGCTCCAAAGCCGTCCAAATGTCCACACCGCGGCGCTCCACGTCGGCAATCTTGCGGCGTGCGGCGTCGGGATTGCCGTTGGCATACGACGCGAGGAGGCTGAGGAAGCCGCCGTCGTTGTATATCAGGCGGTTGCCCGGCGACATTGGTTGCCAGAAGGTGAGCGTCTGGAAATAAACCATGTGTTGCGAGAAGCGGTCGATAGCCGCAGAGATGGTGGCGTCGGCTTTCCGGCGGTCGGCAGCGTTGCCCGTAGCGCGCCACAGATGGTAATAGGCATCGGCGGTGCGGCGGTAGAACTCATAGTTGCTCAGAGCCACAAATTCAGGCAGTTTCGACTCTTTCAGCATCAGAATGTCGCGAGCCTTGGCATAGCGGTCGGCGGCAAAAGCCTCCGAGCGCACGCGTTGCGGCAGCAGAGGGAATGCCGATGGATTGGCGGCGGCTTCTTTAGCCACGTCGCCCTCCTTTATCAGTCGGTCGGTGAGGTCGAGCATTGCCAGACGCATATAAGCGAGCATGTCGCGGTTCACCTCGTCGAGATAAGGCTTATTGTCGGGAGAGGCTTTGTCAAGTCCGCCCCACAGGAAGTGGTGCATCATATTGTCGTATGCGCGGTCGCTGTAGCCCGTTCCGATACTTGTGTAGCTGTCCTGTCGGAATGGTGTAAGCTCGATTGTAAGGCCGGTCTGCGCCAGATACGGTGAGATGAACGCATAGTTGTTTGCGCTCATGCATTTCACAAACGCTATGTTGCGTTGCCATCCGTTTGCGGCGTTTGTGGCAGCCATGTCGACCATCACCATGCGTGTTGCGTTAACCGCCGTGTTTGGAGTGGGTTTGAACGGATTGACAAGCAGGTCCATAGTTATCTTTCTGGAGGCAAGCGGTGCGCAGTCGTGGTGGAATTTGCCTTGGCGCAACAGTGCCGTTGTGTCGACATCGATGGTGAGCAACGGGCTGATTTTGCCGTATGTCGTAGAATTTTTGTCGTAGAATGCCTTTAGCTGGTCAATGGCGTCGACGGCGGTTGTGTCGGCGAGCAGGGTGTTGCCGCGGTGGTAGTTGTAGGCATAGAAATCCACATTGCCGGTCAGCGGTATGCGCTTGCTGTCGAAGTAGGGATAGCACGATTGAGCGATGTACCAATGCGAGTTGAGGTAGTCGGTGTTGAGAGTGCGCACGTCGGTGCGGAAATTTTCAACATCCTGGGTGTACCACAACGGAAACGACAGGTTGTCGCCACTGTTGAACAGGATGGCGTCGCGGTCGCAGCTGACGAGCAGGTCGTGGCCGTAGTCGCGGCAAAGGAGACGCCCGCTGCGGTCGTGGTCGTCCCATGTCTGGCTCACCATCTGCAGCGGCACAATGATGCCTGCGGCGAGGCCTATATAAGTTGCAATGCGCTCAAAGCGGCGGTGTGCGTTGTCGAAAAGACGGCGGTAGATTTTAAACAGCATCCGCGCCAAGCCTATCACGCCGAGTCCTATCCAGATGGCGTAGGCATAGAACGAACCGACGAACGAGTAGTCGCGTTCGCGGCATTGTCCAGGAGTCTGGTTGAGATAAAGCACGATGGCTATTCCCGTCATGAACCACAACATGAAAATCACCCAAGCCTGGCGTTTGCCTTCGTGTCCGCCGCGCGCCTGCCAAGCCAAGCCTATCAGTCCGAGCAGTAGAGGAATGCCGTAGTAGAGGTTATGACCCTCGTTGTCGGTGCCGAATTCTGCCGGCAGCAACCGCTGGTCGCCGAGCCGCAGATTGTCGACAACGGGCACTCCCGACAGCCAGTTGCCATGGGTCACCTCGCCGTTGCCGTTGATGTCGTTCTGGCGTCCGACGAAGTTGAACATCATATAGCGCCAGTACATTTGGCTGAACTGATAGATGGCAAAGTATTTGATGTTGTCCCAATACGACGGCATCTGCACTTTGACGGTCTTAACCGAGTCGCCGTGCTGCACGTGGGCATCGATTTCGGTAGGCGTGATGCCGCCCACCCAGCTGCTGTATTCATCGGCGCACGACGGGGCGTAGATGCGCGGAAGGAACATATAGATTTCCGGTGCGTACTTTGTTTCCCTTACCGGAGAAATCTCGATATAACTGTCTGGTTCAGAAGGGTTGGATTTTACCTTCTGCTTATAGCGGTGTTTCTTGATTTTTGTTATTGCCCTGCCGTTCTTGTCGCGCTGCATAAGGTCGGAAGACGCAGTGTAGACCGGGCCGTAGAACAGTGGCGCCGAGCCAAACTGGTCGCGGGAGATGTAGGATTCAAGGTCGAACGGGTTGTTTGGACGGTTCACGTTCATCGGCGTGTCGGCGTTGGAGCGAATGGGCACGATGGCGTAGCAGGAGAATCCTATCATGATGGCGACAATGTAGAGCGCGATGTTGTTCATCACGCGCACTGGGAGGGTGGGGCAATAGAAGAAGAAATAAACCACGGCGACCACAAGCATTGTGGCTGGCACGTAGAGATTTTCTCCGGCAATCATAAGCACGCCCGACACTGCCACAAGCAGCAGGAATGAAACCTTCATTCTCAGCGCGTTGCGCTGCTGATGAAGCTCGATGATTGCCCAGACGGCAATGGCGGCGAATGTGGCTATGTAAATGAGCCATCCGCTGTTGAAACTCATTCCAAGACGGTTGACAAACAGAAGTTCGGCATATTGAGCCAGATGGAGCGAGCCGGGAACAAGGCCGTAGAGGATAAACATGACGATGGCGAGCGACAGCACGAGCACGGGCAGAGTGGTCCACCAGTGTGTGCGGTCAACCTTGCGGTAGTACACCACAAGCGCTATTGCCGGAACGCAGAGCAGGTTGAGCAGATGCACGCCTATCGACAGACCTACAACATAGGCTATAGCCACAAGCCAGCGGTCGCTGCCGGGCTGGTTGATGCGGTTTTCCCATTTCAGCACGAGCCACAGGGTGAGGGCGGTGCAGAAAGAAGAGTAGGCATAAACTTCCGCCTCCACAGCTGAAAACCAGAATGTGTCGCTCCATGTTAACGCGAGAGCGCCGCAGATGCCGCTGCCAACGATGAGTGCCATTTGGCGTCGTGTCCTGACGGGTTTGCCCACACCGCACAGCAGCCGCCGTGCGAAGTGGGTTATGGTCCAGAACAGCAGCATGACCGTGGCGGCGCTGAGCAGTGCCGACATAGCGTTGATGCACACAGCCACCTTGTCGGGCGACGATGCGAAATTGCTGAAGAAGCGTGCTGTCAGCGCAAAAAACGGATTGCCGGGAGCGTGTCCCACCTCGAGTGCATAGCTTTGCGCTATGTATTCAGGGCAGTCCCAGAAACTTGCCGACGGTTCAAGTGTGAGAAGGTAGGTGACCGCCGCTATGGCAAAGGTCACCCACCCCGTCAGATTGTTTATGTAGTTATAGCTTCTTTCTGTCATTCAGTGTTTTATGAGTTGCTTTGTTCCATCAGCTGTGTCATCACTGTGTAGAAATTGTCGTGTTTCATCAGGAAATCCTGTGCCTCTTTCGGGAACATTCTCGCATAGGTTGGAAATGAGTACACGATGTTTTGGGCGGCGCTTGCCGAGCTGCTGTGCAGCACTCTCAGCGCGGCGCGCTCGAAACCGTACCACAGGTTCAGTCCCTGCTTGTCGAGCTTCACAAACAATTTCTTGGCGGCAGATGGGTTGGCGAGCATATATGTCTCAAACAATTTCAGATAGCCGGCGTCTTGATAGAGATAGTCGTCGATGTTGGTCAGACATCCCTTCAAGTCGGCAGACAGACTGTTGTAGTAGCGCATATACTGGGCGTAGTTGGTGAGCAGTTGCTCCATCAGCTGCGATCCGCGCTTCATGTCGTCGCTGTTGCCGGTGGCATGTGCGATGGTGAAGTATGCGCTTGCTGTGTCTTCAATTATTGAGAAACTTGCATTCACGGCAAACCACGGCAACTTCTGTTCCATCAGGTGGAGCAGTGTGCGCGCCTTGTTGTAGCGGTCGGCTATAAATCCGTCGGTCATCACGCGTGCCGGAACGTCGACTTTCAACGAGTCGTTGTGTTCCTTCAGGTCTGCTGCCATCTCAGCCTCTTTTATGAGGTTTTGTGCGGCTTCGACAATCGAAATACGTGTGGAGTTGACCATCCGCGCCGCTGTCTCGTCGTAGTAAGGCACGTTGCCGGGAGTGGCTTTGTCGAGTCCGCCCCAGCGGTAGTGCTCGGTGATGTTGCGGTATGCCTTGTCGGTGTAGCCCGATCCTACGCTCTTGTATGCCAACATGTTGATAGGAGTAAGAGCGTATGCCATACCTGCCGATGTCGTGAATTTGTAGCCGCCGTCTTGATTCTCGAAGTAAGAGTAGTACTCATCAGGAATCGTGATTGCGAAATATGCCGGGCGTTTCCATCCCTGAGCCACCATCGACGAGATGATGTCGAGCTGCATAGCCTTCGCCGACGACAGAGTGTATCCGTCTTTGCTCGTAATGTATTGATCCTTGAGCAGATTGACGGGAATGTTGCTGTCCACATTGTTTCTCATGTCGGCGGGAACAACACCGTTGGCAACAATCTTGGCGCGGTCAATAGGGATAAACATGTTCGGGTAGTTGAAGCTTGTGTCGCCCGAACCTTCGGCCGACGGCAGGCTGTAGTAGTTGGCTATTGAAGTCAGCGCCGAAACCTGGCGGTTTGGATTGTTGAACGACGGGTTGCCGTCGACGTCGTATGTGTATAGCAGTCCGAACAAATGCTGGTCGTAGGCGAATGTCTGAGCGTTTGCCTGCATTGGCAGAGGAGCCGATTCGTAGGCAGGACGGCGCATCTGTGCCATATACCAGTCGGTTGCGAGATACGACATGTTGACCACTCTGACGTCGGTGCGGTAGCCTTCCACTTCCTGTGCATACCAGAGCGGGAAAGTGTCGTTGTCGCCGGAGGTGAAGATGATGCCGTCTTTGTCTACGCTCGACAGGTAGTTCATGCCGAAGTCGCGGCAGGCATAGCGTCCGCTGCGGTCGTGGTCGTCCCATGTCTGGCTTACCATCTGGAGCGGAACGAATATGCCGAATGCCACTGCCGCAACGACAAGAGCCGGACGGACTTTCTTTTCAGCGTCGGTCACCTCAAAGCCGTTTTTGCCTTCTTTTTTGCAAGAAACCTTGCGCACGGCATACAACAGCAGTTTGTAAAGACCAGTCACGCCCATGCCTATCCAGATGGCAAAGGCATAGAATGAGCCGGCGTATGCGTAGTCGCGTTCGCGTGGCTGCTCAGGTGTCTGGTTGAGATACAGCACGATGGCTATGCCCGTCATGAAGAACAGGAAGAACACCACCCAGAATTGCTCGATGCCGCGCTTGCCGCAGTATGCCTGCCAAAGCAAGCCGATGAGTCCGAGCAGCAGCGGAAGCATGTAGAACACGTTGCGTCCGGGATTGTTTTTCAAGTCGTCGGGGAGCATATCCTGGTCGCCGAGACGGGCGTTGTCGATAAACGGAATGCCGCTGATCCAGTTGCCGTGGTTGATTTCGCCTTGACCCTGCAGGTCGTTCTGACGGCCGGCAAAATTCCAGAGGAAGTAGCGCCAATACATGTAATTGAGCTGGTACTGGAAGAAGTAGCGTATATTCTCAGAGAATGTAGGCACGTCGACAACGCTGCTGCCTGTTTCCACAGGATGCGTGTCGATAGAGCCCATGCAGCGTAGGTATTTGTCTTTGGCGCTGCTGTCGTAAAGGCGTGGGAACAGCATCTTTGTCGACGACGGATAAGAATATTCGGTGTTGTAGTTGTCGTCGATTTCTTTGTAGCGGTCTGGCTCGTCGGGCGATGCCTTTACCTCCTTCACGTATTTGCTGGCTTTTGTCATCACCGCCGCGCCGGTGTCGTCGCGTTCTACGGGCGACGCGTAGGTTGGGCCATAGAGCAGCGGAGTCTTGCCATACTGCTCGCGGTTAAGGTAGCTGCCGAGGGCAAACACGTTGTCGGGGGAGTTCTGGTCCATCGGTGTCTGCGCGTTGGAACGGATAAGAATTAGGGCATAAGAAGAGTAGCCCACAAATATCACAGCGATGTAGAGTGCTGTGTTGTAGAGTATTCTTACCGGTATTTTTTTGCATACTCCGAAGAGATAGAACGCAAGTGCCGCTGTGAGCACAATCGGGATGAGCATGCTGCTGCCAATGAACAGGATGCCCGAGAAGAATGTGGTGAGCAGGAACGACCAGCGCATCTGGTTGGCGCTGCTTTGCTTGTGGAAGGAGTAGACCGTCCACACGAGCAAGCCTACGAATATCAGCGCGTAGGCAATCACACCGGTGTTGAACGGCATGCCTAATTTGTTGACAAACAGCAGTTCGGAGTATTGTGCAATCTCAACGAAGCCCGGAACGAGTCCGAAGAGGATAAACACGATGATGCCGAACGAGATGAGCAGTGCGATGAGCGATCCTTTGGCGGTGGTTTCCTTGAATTTCTTGTAGTAGATGACCAGGATAATCGCCGGAATACACAACAGGTTGAGCAGATGGACTGCCACCGAAACGCCTATCACGTAGGCAATTGCCACGAGATAGCGGTCGCTGTGGGGCTCTTCGCTGCGGTTTTCCCATTTAAGAATAAGCCAGAACGTCAGGGCGGTGCAGAACGAAGAGAAGGCGTAGACTTCGCCCTCTACGGCTGAAAACCAGAACGTGTCGCTCCAGGCATAGGCGAGGGCGCCACAGACGCCGCTGCCCATAATCAGTGCTATCTGCATCCACGAATATTCCTCTTGACCGTCTTTGGTGATTAGACGGCGCACAAGGTGGGTTACTGTCCAGAACAGCAGCAGGATACATCCGGCGCTGAGCAGTCCTGACATGGCGTTGACACACAGTGCCACCTGTGAAGGGCTGGAGGCAAAGTGCGTGAAGAAGTTGGCTGTGAGCATGAAAATCGGGTTGCCGGGCGGGTGTCCCACTTCGAGTTTGTAGCCTTGCGAGATAAACTCGCCGCAGTCCCAGAAACTTGCGGTCGGCTCAAGCGTCAGCATATAGGTGACGGTGGCGATTACGAAAATCACCCAGCCGAGCGAGTTGTTGATTAGATTGTATCTTTTCATTGTTTTGTTATTGTCGACAATTTCAATTTGCAAAGATAATATCTTGATGTCGTTAATCGTAAATATTTGTGCTTAAACCCTGTTAATTCGGCGGAAAAATCAGAGATGTGATATTTTGCATCGCCAAATTGGGTAATGAAACGTCGCCAAATTAGGTAACGAAACGCCGCCAAATTGGGTAATTTAAAAAAAATATATATATTTGCAGCAGAGAAAGGAGGTCTTTAGCTATGAAAGAATACAAAAAAAGAATTGCAGATAAATTGTTGAAATATAGACTTGAAGAAGTCGGAGCTGTATTGGTGGAAGGTCCTAAGTGGTGTGGAAAAACGACCACCGCAGAGCAGCTTGCAAAAAGCGTGTTATATATGGCGGATCCAAGCACAAGAAACAGCAGCTTGGAAATGGCTGATTTAAACGTGAGAATGTTGCTTAAAGGAGATGTTCCAAGGTTGATTGATGAATGGCAGGTTATTCCACAAATTTGGGATGCAATCAGATTTGAGGTCGACCATCGAGGAGAAGAAGGCTTGTTTATACTTACGGGGTCGTCTGTACCGGTGTCGTCAGAAGACATACATCATACGGGAACGGGTCGTTTTGCATGGATTACAATGCGAACAATGTCGCTTTGGGAGTCAGGTGATTCAACGGGCGATATAAGCATAGAGCAGCTTTTCAAAGGCGAGACGGATCTGGTGGGTTACAATAGCAAAACGTTGGACGATATTGCTTTTTTGGTTTGTCGAGGCGGTTGGCCAAGTGCTGTTGCAAAGAATCATCGTGTGGCGCTACGACAGGCTTACGATTACTATGATGCGGTGGTGAAAAAGGATATATCGCGAGTGGACGAAGTGGTCAGAAGCAGCGAGAGGACCAAGTTGCTTATGCGTTCTTATGCACGTTCACAGGGCGCGCAAGTAAGTGTGGGGGCCATCCGTCAGGACATGATGGCGAATGATGATGCCTCGTTGGCAGACAAAACAGTGCAGAGTTATATCGGTGCTCTTAAAAAAATATTTGTTATAGAGGATATGCCAGCATGGAATCCGAATCTAAGAAGTCGCACGGCTATCAGGTCGGCAGAAACTCGTTATTTTGTGGATCCTTCAATTGCTGTTGCTGCGTTGGGACTTGGTCCGGAAGATCTTGTCAATGATTTGGAGACATTTGGATTGTTGTTTGAGACGCTTTGCATTCGCGACCTTCGGGTGTATGCTGATGCTATAGATGGAAATGTCTATCATTATCGTGATAAAAATGGTTTGGAGTGCGATGCGGTCATCCATCTTCGCAATGGTGCTTATGGATTGATTGAAATTAAGTTGGGTGGAGCAACGGCTATAGAGAAGGGCGTGTCGACGTTGCTTAGTCTGGCGTCAAAGATTGACACAACAAAAATGAAATCTCCATCATTTTTAATGGTGCTGACGGCTGTGGGTGATTATGCTTATCGTCGAAAGGACGGTGTGTATGTTGTGCCGGTTGGTTGTCTGAGGGATTAGCTGTCGGGTGTGGGCGGTTAATTCGGCGGAAAAATCAACATAATGGGCGTAAAGGTTGTTGTTTAAAGAAAAATGGTTAAGTTTGTATTCTGATAAAACTAAAAAGGCAGAACAATGAAAACGGATAAACTGAAACTTAAGTTATTGGCTATTATGCTGGTTGTCGCTGTCGGCGTGTCGGTGTCGTCGTGCGACGATGAAGAATACTATTTCAGCGACCTTGTGGGCAGCTGGCAGTTGGTGGAGTCGGGCGGACAGCCGGTCTACGACTACCAGGTGGACTACTATACGTTCTATTCCGACGGAACGGGCTGTTACTCTTACTACGACCGGCGCGGCCATTTGTGGGATGAGCCTTTCTTGTGGGACATCCGTTCGGGCGGCAGGCTGTATCTGTCGTACGAAAATCCGGAATACGGCAACACTATGTGTTATTATCGCTATGACGGACGCTATATGTATTTCTCCACGAGTCCGACGTTCTACGACTACACGGTGTATGCCACGGCGCGCTGAAGATTTTCAGAGGCGAGGGCAATGACTTCGGGCAAAGATATGTGGCGGCACGCGGCGATGCGTGCCGCTGTTTCGTTTATGCCTGCCGTCGACTCGTCGGTTTCGACGAGCAGTTTGTCTGCCGGAATCGACGCCGCGGCATCGGTGTTGAAATGGCTGCCGAGCGAGAGAAGGATGCCGTTGTCGGCAAGCTGCTTTGCCATAGTGGCATGTAAGAAGCACGGAATAGCCTATTCCACATCTTCTTGCAAATCATTCATACACAATGCTTATATGCTTGTTTTAATCTTCGAGTTGCAAAATAAAATTTACATTGGAAATCAGTTAGTTCTGTATTTTCTGAATGGCCCTATGTCCTGTCAGACCGCTTAGGTTTGGCGAATTTTTAACGAACTATTGTTAGGACAATATTGTGTGGAAATAAAAGAATATAGTTATTTAACATAATTTAAGGGGGGGGGTAGGCGAGGCTGCCTAAAAGATTATATTTGCAGAAAATTTAAAACAATCAATGTTATGAAAAATTATCTGTTTATTTTCATTGTCGCTTTTGCGGCATTAGTGGGTAGCGCTCAATCATTTGACGAGACAGACCTTGTTGGAACGTGGAAAGTTGCATCTGCTACAGGTGCTTGGAACAATGTCTTTGAATCTATTGGTTATATAGTATTTGGCGATGTGAAATACAAAAATCCATATAGCAACGATGGTTATATTCCTGCGGGGGGCTTTCTAAAGGGGTATAAAAACCATGACTCTGACGAAGAGGGGGATTATTGGGGAATAAAGGATTTTTTGATTAGTAATAATAATAAATTGCACATTGTGGTCTGTGATGAAGATGCGAATGACATAAGGATGGTTATAAAAGAGTTGGACACAAATCGGATGACTTTGGAATCTTACGACGGAAAGTCTCGGTTTGTTCTTGAAAAAGAAGCAGCATCAGTCCTGTCGGTATCAATGGAGAAGGTCGGCAATTCATCATCGGTAATGTACGACCTGCAAGGCAGACAGGTGGAGCGGCCTCACGCTGGCGAAATATACATACAAGGTGGCCAAAAGATTGTGGCAAAATAACGAAATAAGGAACCAAGGCTTCGTCTGAAGCGCGTTGCCGTACAGCTCTTGTCATTAGGCGATGGACTGTTGTTTTGTTGATTCTGCGCTCTGTTGTAGAGAATGTTGTTGATAAAAAATCGTTAAGTTTGCAGTCGGATAAACTAAAAACAGGCAGGCGATGAAAACGTATAAATTGACGCTCCGGATGTTGGAGGTGGCACTTCTTGCAGTTATCGTACTCGCTGCCACGTCGTGCGACGATGAAGAATACTATTTCAGCGACCTTGTGGGCAGCTGGCAGTCGGTGGAGTCGGGCGGACAGCCGTTCTACGACTACACGGTGTATGCCACGGCGCGCTGAAGATTTTCAGAGGCGAGGGCAATGACTTCGGGCAAAGATATGTGGCGGCACGCGGCGATGCGTGCCGCTGTTTCGTTTATGCCTGCCGTCGACTCGTCGGTTTCGACGAGCAGTTTGTCTGCCGGAATCGACGCCGCGGCATCGGTGTTGAAATGGCTGCCGAGCGAGAGAAGGATGCCGTTGTCGGCAAGCTGCTTTGCCATAGTGGCGTTGCCGCGGAATCCGTGCCAGATCCATGGCATCGCCGGGCGGCATTCCTTTTTGACGGCGAGGATTATGTCGAGGGCCTTGACCACATGCAGTATCAATGGTTTGCGCAGCGATTCCGACAGGGTGATGTGGCGGCGGAAAACGTCGGTTTGCGTGTCGATGCCGGCTCCGCGCAGACGGTCTACGCCCGTCTCGCCTATGGCTGCGACTGACGGATGTGCTGCGGCGCGCTCAAGCAGCTCGAAATCAAGTGTCGCGCCAGTCTCCCACGGATGTATGCCCACGGAATAATGCTTGCCTTCTTCTGGACGGAAGAGGGCAGGACTCACGCTGATGATTGCATCGGTGCGTGTGGTGTCGTGTGTGTGGCAGTCGATGAGCATAGGCTATGGTACAGGGTCATAGCCGCTTCCGCCCCACGGATGGCAGCGGCAGATGCGCTTCACGGCAAGCCACGTCCCTTTTAGCGGTCCGTGTTTGCGGATGGCTTCTATGGCATATTGCGAGCATGTGGGCGTGTAGCGGCATGCCGGTGGAAACATCGGGGAGATGGCGGTCTGATAGAATCGTATCAACGCCGTCAGAAGCCGTGTGAGCAGCTTTCGCATCATTGGTGGTCTGTTTGTTGTTCTTGTGAGATTCCGGCAGCTACGGCGCTTAAAATGGCTTGTACACGCTTCTCAATTGAATGGTACGACTTCGCTTCGTCGCTGACGTAGATAAAGGCGATGTCCACCTTCTTGCCGGTTGACTCAAGGGCCGGCATCAGCAGGTGGCGGTTGAGACGGTATGCCTCGCGCACACGGCGGCGCAGAAGCACGCGTCCCACGGCTTTGCGGATTTTCTTTTTCGGAATCGTTATCATGAATTGTGCCGCTGCGCCGTATGTGCGGTTGCTTTCGTTGTAGACGGCGCGCAAAGGATAGGCTTTCGCCGGTTTGCCCTCGGCGAAAAGTCGGTTGACAGCCGTGCGGCTGCAGAGTTTTTCCGTTTTGTGAAGACTGAGTTCCGACATATCCGTTTTGAAATCAGCAATCCCACCTCAGAGGGTGGGATTGCCGCTTGATTATTTATTGTTTTCCTTCAAATATTGTTCAAGGGCGGCGGTCATCGACGGGGCGTTGGCTGTTGGAGCCTCGATGTCGAGGCGCAGCCCGGCGTCGGTCACGGCTTTGGCGGTCTGTACGCCGAAGCAGCCGATTTTGATGTCACCCTGCTCGAAGTTGGGGAAGTTTTTCTGCAGCGACTTGATGCCTGTCGGGCTGAAGAAGATGAGCATATCGTAGTCGAAAGCCTCGCCTTCCTGAAAGTCGTTGCTGACGGTGCGGTACATCACGGCGCGCGTGTAGTTCACCTTGTTTTTCTCCAAAACGCTTTCTCCGTCGTTTTTCTGCACTTCCGACACTACGTATAGGTATTTCTCTCCGTTGTGCTTGGTGATTTGAGGAATCAAATCGTCGAGTTTGCCCGATTTTCCGAAGAAAATCTTGCGTTTGCGGTAGATGGTGTATTTCTGCAGATAGAGGGCGATTGCCTCCGTGGTGCAGAAGTATTTCATTGTCTCGGGCACGTTGAAGCGGGTTTCTTCTGCGATGCGGAAGAAATGGTCGATTGCAGATTTTGCGGTGAAAATGACAGCGGTGTGCTCCGGGAGCGATATTTTCTGCTGTCTGAATTCTTTTGATGTCAACCCCTCCACTTTGATAAACGGTCTGAATACAATTTCGACGCCATACTTCTTCTCAATGTCGAAATATGGGGATTTATCTGAAGATGGTCTGGGCTGAGATACTAATATTTTGTTGACTTTAACCATTTTGTTGCGTTTGACCTTTAAAACAAGCTCCAATTGTAAAAGAAAGTTAATGGAGCAATTTCCACGGCGCAAAGGTACGAAATAAAATAGACGTACTGAAACAAATTGGCATAAAAAATCCTAATGCTCTTAATGAAGAACACTCCTTTTGCAATGATGTATAAGTATACCGCCAAAGTTATGGAGATTTCGTTATGCTCTGGTGCAAAGAGCATAACGAGAGCCAGCGGAGTGAGTGCGAGCCCGAGGAAAATCTGTGTTGAGTTGTAGCCTTGCAGCCATAGTCGGGTGTCTACGCGGCTTGCGAAAACGTAGCCTGTGAATGACACGCAAATAAGCTGGAACAGGTAGAAACCGGCGGCCACGGCAACCGACAGCGAGGTGAGGAGCGGCATCGACATCGACTGTGCCTGCGGCAGCCATTGCAGGGCGGCGGAATAGACCACGATGCCTTCCATAATCACGGCTACGGCGATAAGTGCCGTCAGCAGCAGCGTCTCGTTCGACGTATGCTCGTCGAGGTGGTTCTCGGTGCGCTTCACGGAGTAGAGTCCGTGGCGTATTTTCTGGAAGAAGTTGGAGCCTTTCTTGTAGCAGTAGGCTATGAGCAGGAACGACACCACAAGCAGCGTGATCATTATCGACGAGTCGGCTGGTGTCTGGTGGTACTCTTCGGGCATCTCGCCCTGACGGTCGTCGACAAGAGGGTAGGTGGCAAGGGGTTTTAGACCGGTTGCCGCCGCGGGCAGCGAATCGGTCAGCCCGCCGGGATGGGCAGGCTTGTAGACATGGTGGTGGTGGAAACTGTGGTTTCCCACGGTTTCCGCCATGTCGGCCGTGTGCTGCTGACTTGCTATGTTCAGACTGTCGGGCATACTGTTCTATCTTTTTGGTTCAACAATTGATTTGTCGGCAGCGAGAGCTTCCGACGATGCTTTCTCCGGAGTTTCCGCCACCGTCCACAGCGTTTTGTGCGACTGTTTCATGAATCCCTCGTCCACGCAGCGCTGCAGCATCTGCAGCAGAGGCGTGAAGAATCCTTCGGTGTTTACAATCACGATTTTGCCTTTGTATAGGCCGAGCTGCTTCCAAGTTATGATTTCGAGGAGTTCCTCAAGGGTGCCGCATCCTCCGGGAAGGGCGACAACAGCGTCGGCCATAGCCACCATCCGCTCTTTACGGGTGTGGATGTCGGGAGTCACGACGGTTTGTGTCAGAGCGTCGTATCCCCATCCGTTGTCGGACATGAATTTCGGAATCACGCCCACCGCCTTGCCACCGTTGTCGAGACATCCGTCGGCAAGATTGCGCATCAGTCCCTGGTTGCCTGCGCCGCACACAACGGTCGCTCCCGCACGGGCAAGAGCCGCGCCGAGGCGATAGGCGGCGTCAAGATACCGGAAGTCGACATCCTGGCTCGAAGCGCAATATACACAGACGGTCGTAGGCATAGGCTGGTTAGAAATGGCTGCTGCCGTCGAAGCAGTGTGTGCACACCTTGCATTTCGGCAGACCGATTGCTTTTATCAATGTCTCTATCGTGTTGAACCGCAGAGATGTGAGGTTGAACCGACGGCGTATTTCCTCCACCAGGCGCTTGTATTCGGGCGAGTCGGTGGTGGCATATTTGTCGAGGTTCTTGCTTCCGTCGCCCTCAAATTCCTCGATGATACGCCGCGTTATCAGTTCCATGTCGCTCTTCGACGACGTGAATCCGATAAAAGGGCATCCGTAGATTAGCGGCGGACAGGCGATGCGCATGTGCACCTCCTTGGCACCGTAGTCGTAGAGCACCTTGACGTTGTCGCGCAACTGAGTGCCTCTCACAATCGAGTCGTCGCAGAAGAGCAGGCGTTTGCCGTCGAGCATCGCGCGGTTGGGGATGAGTTTCATTTTTGCCACGAGCGAGCGCATTGACTGGTCGCTCGGTGTGAAGCTGCGGGGCCATGTGGGGGTATACTTGGCGATGGCGCGATGGTAGGGCACACCTTTGCCTTCGGCATATCCCAGCGCCATGCCCACGCCGCTGTCGGGGATGCCGCAGGCGCAGTCCACGTCGCTGTTGTCAGAGCGTCCCATCTCCACGCCGCTGTCGAAGCGCACTTTCTCCACGTTGACTCCTTCATAGCACGATGTGGGGAAGCCGTAGTAGACCCAAAGGAACGAGCATATCTGCATATCCTCGTTTGGCTTGCGCAGCTGCTCCACGCCGTCGGCTGTGATGCGCACAATCTCGCCCGGACCGATGTAGCGGTCGATTTGGTAGTCGAGATTCGGAAAACATGTCGACTCGCTCGAAGCGGCGTATGCTCCTTCTTTCTTGCCTATTACTATCGGCGTGCGTCCCAGTTTGTCGCGTGCGGCGATGATGCCGTTTTCTGTGAGCAGCAGCATTGAGCAAGAGCCCTTCACGCTGTTGTAGACGTTTTCAATGCCTTCCACGAAGTCGCGTCCCTCGGTGATGAGCAGTGCCACGAGTTCGGTCTGGTTGATTTTGCCTGAGCTGAGTTCGGCGAAGTGGTGGTTTGCAGCGAGCATTCTTTTCTCCAGCTCGTCGATGTTTGCAATTTTAGCCACTGTGACGATGGCGAATTTGCCGAGGTGGGAGTTGAAGATGATGGGTTGCGGGTCGGTGTCGCTGATTACACCAATGCCCGAGTTGCCTTCAAAGAAAGGCAACTCGCATTCAAACTTGGTGCGGAAATATGTACTTTCGAGACTGTGGATTTTGCGGATGAATCCGCGTTGCGGGTCGTAGGTAGCCATTCCGGCACGCCTCGTGCCCAGATGTGAGTTGTAGTCGGTCCCGTAGAACAGGTCTGCTTTGCATGCCTGTTGCGAGATTGTTCCAAAAAATCCTCCCATTATGTCGCTTTTTTCTTTCTTTTTCTATTTCAATCGTGCAAGTGTTTGGGCAATGCGGCGCGCAGCCTCGCGGATGTTGTCGTCGCTGGTGGCGTAGCTGAGTCGGATATAGCCTGGTGCGCAGAACGCGTCGCCGCTGACTGTTGCCACGTGTCCCACCTCAAGCAGATACATCGCCAAGTCGTTGGCGTCGTTGATGCGGCGGTCGCCGTCGGCTTTGCCGAAGTATGCCGACACTTCCGGGAAAATGTAGAACGCGCCCTGCGGATGGTTGATGCGCAGACCCGGGATTTCTTTGAGCAGGCTCACCACGAGGTCGCGGCGGCGTTCGAATGCCTGGCGCATTGTCTCGACGCACTCCTGCGAGCCGGTGTAGGCGGCCTCGGCTGCCTTCTGGGCGATTGACGAAGGGTTTGACGTGTATTGACCTTGAAGCTTTGTTGTGGCTTTTGCCACCCACAGAGGCGCGGCGATGAAGCCGATGCGCCATCCTGTCATGGCGTATGCCTTCGACACACCGTTGACGATGATTGTGCGGTCGCGCACGGCGTCAAATTCCGAAATCGACGCGAATTTGCCGGTGAAGTTGATATGCTCGTAGATTTCGTCCGACAGCACGAGGATGTCGGGATATTTTGCAAGCACGTCGGCAAGGGCTTTCAGCTCGTCGTGTGTGTAGACGCTGCCCGTAGGGTTCGACGGCGAGCAGAGCAGCAGCATGCGTGTGCGCGGTGTGATTGCTGCCTCAAGTTGCTCGGGCGTGATTTTGAAGTCCTGTTCCACGCCGGCTGGCACAGTCACTGTCTTGCCCTCGGCGAGTTTCACCATTTCCACATAGCTTACCCATGCCGGAGTGGGGATAACCACCTCGTCGCCGGGGTTGATTGTGGCGAGGATCACATTGCACAAAGACTGTTTTGCGCCGCCCGACACCACAATCTGTTCGGGAGCGAAGTCGAGACCGTTCTCGTTTTTCATCTTTGCGGCAATGGCCTTGCGAAGGGTCATGTAGCCGGCAACTGGTGTGTAGAACGTGAAGTTTTCGTCGATGGCTTTCTTGGCGGCTTCCTTGATGTGGTCAGGGGTGTGGAAGTCGGGTTCGCCCACAGAAAGGTTGATCACGTCGACTCCTTGAGCCTTCAGTTCGTTACTCTTTTGCGACATCGCCAATGTTGCTGATGGCGACAAAGCTTGGATTCTTTGAGAAATGTGTTCCATTACGATTGAAGAAATAGTTTTATAAAAAACAGGACTGCTTTGTATTTCTGCATCGCAGCCCCACAATCTTTCTGCAAAGTTACGCATTATATCTTGAATTTTGAGCAAAATGCCAAAGGATAATCATCTGCGTTTTTTATTGGATTTGTTGGATAAATGCTTCGTGAGATTGTTTTAATGATTATAAAATGATTAAATTTGCGGATGTTTTGTAATAAATATAAGCCGTGATAACGTTTTTAGTATCAATTTGCCTGCTTGTGGCGGGCTATTTTACCTATGGGCGCTTTGTGGAGCGCTATTTCGGTGTGTCGGCCGAGCGCGACACGCCTGTTAAGCGTCTTGCCGACGGTGTCGACTATCAGGAGCTGAAGCCGTGGCGCATGTACGTGATTCAGTTTCTCAACATTGCCGGACTGGGTCCGATATTCGGCGCCATTATGGGTGCCGCCTACGGACCGATGGCCTATCTGTGGATTGTGGTGGGCTGCATTTTTATGGGCGCCGCGCACGACTTTTTCTCGGGTATGCTTTCGCTGCGCAATGATGGCAAGGATTTGCCCGAGATTGTTGGCACATACCTCGGCAAGAGGATGCGGCAGGTGCTGATTGTGTTTGCCGCATTTTTGCTGCTGGCTGTCGGGGTGTCGTTTGTCAACGGCCCCGCGGAACTGCTGGCACGGCTCACGGGCTGGGACATGACGCTGTGGTTGTGGGTTATCTTCGCATACTATGTTTTTGCCACGCTGTTGCCCATCGACAAGATTATCGGCAAGGTGTATCCGTTTATGGGCGGTGCGTTGCTGTTTATGGCGCTCGGCGTAGGTGCATATCTGATTTATGGCGATGCTACGGGCGCTGTCGAGATGAAAGAGCTGACGGCGGATTCGCTGCGCAACTTCCATAGCAACCCGGATGCCAACATTCTGTTTCCAATGCTTTTTGTGGTGATTTCTTGTGGCGCGATTTCCGGATTCCACGCCACGCAGTCGCCGCTGATGGCAAGGTGTATGGCCAACGAGAAATATGCCCGTCCGGTGTTCTACGGGGCGATGGTCAGCGAGGGCGTGGTGGCTCTAATTTGGGCTACTGCCGCAATTGCTTATTTCGGTGGACCTGAGGGGCTCAACGCCGCTGCCGATGCAGGCAAGACTCCGGCGGTTATGGTCAACGAAATCTGCAATTCATGGCTCGGTCGCGTTGGTGCGGTGCTCGCAATCCTTGGTGTGGTGGCATGTCCGATAACGTCGGGCGACACGGCGTTCCGCAGCATGCGTCTTATCGTGGCGCAGGCGTTCCGCTTCAGCCAGAAGAAGCTGGTCAGCCGCCTGATGGTGTCGGTGCCGATTTTTGTGGTGGCTTATGTGTGCTGCTTTATGGATTTCTCGACGATATGGAAATATGTTGGCATCTCCAATCAGATTCTTGCCACGGTGACGCTCTGGACGGCGGCGGCATTCCTTGCGCGCAGCGGCAAGGTGCATTGGATTATGACGGTGCCGGCGATGTTTCTCACCGATGTGTGTGTCTGCTATCTGTGTGTGGCTCCGTACAAGGTTGGCGGACTGGCGATGCCGCAGGTTGTTGGCAACGTTGCCGGCATTGTGGTGGCGTTTGCGCTGTTGGCGTTGTTCCTTTACAAAATGCGCCGTCGTTGAATCAGCGGCGGCGCGAGTGGCGGCTATAAAGGCGCGTGTGTCATTTCTGTCGGGCGACAAACGTCACCCAGCTGTCAATGTTGTCGGATAGCGTTTCTGGATATGGCAAATCGATTTTCATGTCGGGTCGTATTCCTGACGCTCCGTTGTGATGCTTGTCGCTCAGAAAAGTGGACGATACAGTGACCGGATAGAACACTTGGATTCGGCTGTGGGGAAGATGAAACGGTATGAGATTGCCTGTGTATGCCGCTCCGGCGCTGTTTTCCTTGCCGTAGATCGTGTATCGTTCACGCGAGGTGAAATTCTGTGCCACCCTCAGTATGGTCTCTGCCGCGCTGGCTGTTCGTCGGTCGATGATGAATGATATGTGGATCTTTGCGTCGTGTGCCGGAATTTCTTCATCATCGTTGTCATCTTCATCGGAGCCGAGCAACAGAAACGACTTGTCGGCATTGTCGTCAGTGATTAGCTGACTCACCCAATCCTTCATGGAATTGTCGGAACGGTTGGCATACGTGTTTCTAAACCAATATTCTTCCGGGACGAGTGCCTTATGGTCTATCAGCAGCGGGATTAGAGGAGCCCAAAAGGCGTCGGCGCCGCCCATGTTTCCACGGATGTCGATTATTAGATTCTTGCATTTGCTGTTTTGGAAGTCGTTAACAGCATTCGCCATCCATTCAAAAGTGGGATTGTTGCCGGCACACGACGGCACACGGATCAAGTACGACCGCTTGTCGATGCGGGTGCTTAATTTCTGCGGTTCATATTTCATCAAGCCTTTGTAGTCGGGAGTGTCTTTTCTTTTATAGACCTGCCAGAAAAGGTGGGCGTCAACATAATAGTGGGCGTCAAACATGGAATTAAACCAGAAAGCATACTCGCAGGCGGCTTGCCAGATTCCCATGCTGCCCGAACCTACAGCTTCTTTCAGCGATGTTTTCATGGCGTTGTATTGTGAGCCGAAGCCATTGCTTATTATGGCCGGGAATGCCGCATAGTTTGCCTCTGTGTATGATGTCAGATAGTTGAAGTCCTGCATATTGTCGGTGATGCTGTCGGCCTCGATGTAGGAATGAGGCGAGGCGTATGCACTTGCGCATAGGGCTACCGTCGCGCACAAGCTCAGAATAAGTCTTTTCATAAGATGCTGTTTTAGTTTGAAATTAGTAGTGGTGCGATAAAAATCCAACCACTGCGGTTAAATGATTAATATTAAACT
>OGJF01000103.1_pt1 | contig 50764 bp, 39 predicted proteins | sample 1572001 | NCBI WGS metagenome assembly OGJF01 (sample SAMEA2582113, study PRJEB24529) | metagenome | biome: Human gut stool | place: China | collected 2011
ATAGACCGATTGGCTGGGTTAAGTATGCGCTAAACTAATTCCGCCAACGGGTATATATTAATTGTTATCGTTATTGTTTTAATTAAATTTCATAAGAACCTGAGTGAATCTGTTCTTCTCCTTGTCAAAGCCTGTAGAGACAAATGTCTTGGGTTTCGAATTGAATGACTCCAGGGCATAGTCAAGGAGATCAAAATCCATTGTGTCGTAGAATCGAACACAGTAAGTTGCAGTACCGAGCAGTTTATCTATGGTAAACTGCAGAGAGTCGAATCCTGAAGCAACAAGAAAATTCCGTATTACATCAGAATATGCCATGGAGTCTCCGGTATATATTCTCTTGCCCGATTTCTCCAGTTTATCAACTTCTTCTCTGGTAATGGGAACACCATAGCTATCAATGCAGTGAGATTGAGTTCTGGTTTCAATGAAAGCCCCGGAAAGAACACACTCTTCAGCTATTCTCCTGGCCTCTTCCCTATCTCCGGCAAGAACATATACGTTTGTCTCCCGAAAGACCGGAACCGTGAATAATAAATTCTTCTTTTTCATGTTTATTGCTTATTAGTATAACATCAAATATATGCGTCTAACTTCCCAAGACCTCCTTAAGATTGTATTGTAAAGGAGTCAAATTAACCTTACCCATGAAGAATGTAAGGGAATATTCTCCCTTTTTCATCCACTGCGGTAACACCTTCCCTTCCTCTACCTTGGAAGTGATGAAGTCCGCCAAACAGGAAGTGACTACCTCCTTCATTTCATCAAAGGAAGAAGCAGAGAACAGAACCTTGCCAAGTTCCTTGTTATCTACCATCCCACGAAATCCATAACCATTGCGGTCAACGGTAACTACTATCTTATGCATATCAATTTAAATTAAAGGAGCGGATGGAAATCAAGTCCACCCAGCTCCAGAGAGTTATATGAAAAAAATGAACCAACTAAGTCAATCTAAACTTCCTCGACCTCAATCACCTTAAAAAAGCGAGAAGCCTTTTTCTCTTTTTTATTGCGAAATGTCACATTATCAATAGGAAGCACGAGATAATCTTCACCTTGAATGAAGATTGGTTTCATGGTCTCGGAAGCACAATATTCATAATCAAACATAGAATCACCTTCGTCACCATATATAATATCATGCAATATATCCCTATCAGAAAGAGTCTTGTTATAATTAGGCCAGCTTCTCATTTCTTCAATTACACATTTAACAGGAGAATCAAAACCTAGAAGCCATTCATCTTCCATAACAACAACCCAGTCTTTGTAAATCTTGTCAAGATCCAAATTAGGAAGGAGGATAGGGTCACCAGGACCAGGAATGCAAGGAAAGACGGCATCAATCGTTGCACCCATATATTTGACATCATCGCAGGAATAATATCTATTATCAACACTGATACAGTCATAAAACTGCATTGGTAAAAGCTTAACCTTAATCATATTTATAGAATCTTATATTGTTATCTAAAAGTTTTTTATTATGAAACTAATTTTATGTTCTTCTGGTCGAATTTCCCGAAAAAGAAAGATAGTCAATTATCTCGGGAGCTTTCCATACATTGCGGTCTGTCCCAAGAATTTCGGAGTTCCTTACCAACACCTTCTTCAATCTGTACCACTCTGAGAAGAGTTTCTTGGTACCGGCATCAACACTTCTGCATTTGGAGTACATGAGAGGTATCAGTTCCACTCCATCCATAACATATTTGATGCAAGCCTTGGAAACGTCGGAACTGTTAAGCAGACAGAAACGAAACGTAAACCGAGAATTATTCCTTGCAAGAAGCCAGAAGACGTGCAGCTTCAAAAAACACATGTAGGCTCCAGATACTTGAATGGATCCATGTCCCAAAAAGGATAATCCATCAGGTCTGAAAGGCATCGCAACCAAGGCATAGTCGTACAAGTACTTCAAATCATATAGCCTGGTTTTATTGTCTTGAACCGTCTTTTTAAACTGGGAGAAGAAGTTGTTGTTGTTCTGACTCCATCTGTCCAGGAAAACTTTCAAGGCTTCCATTTTAACGTTGCACATAGGCTTACATCTTGACAGGAACATCTACCCCTTGCCAGTCGTCCACATCTGGTTTCATTCCGGAAGCATTGATGGCGTTAGGAACCGGAAGTTCCTTCAGTACAATCTCAACATTATATGGGTCTGCAGCATTCAAAATCTGTTCCGTGACATCGTAGTCAAAGGAAAACTTCTCTCCGTTGCAAAGAGTCGTATAAATGGTGAGAATATTCTTCACAGAAGTATTATCTACCCTTCCGAAGCAGGTCATATAGCCATTGATGGTAGCCTTATTGGTGTCTAGGCTGACAGCAAAAGGAACCATTACCGCTTCCGTGCTCTTTTTCCCACTCCATGCAAATATTCCGGAAGAGAGTCCGGAAATGGAAGCAGCAATGCCCGAAGCAACCTTTGTAGGATTCAACACCTTATTAATTATTATATGATAAGTGCAGTATTCCTTTCTGGGAGCAAACGATCTATGTATTTCCGTTTTCTCATCACCAGGAGAATCAACGTAGATTTTCTCATCAGATCTGTCGATGAAAAGATATTCCGGCTCAGAAAGGAAACGCTGGCTACCAACCTTCTTACTTACAGGAAGCTCAGAAACACTCAAACCTAACTTGTCTATGACCGTTGCCTCGCACGTTGTTATAAGGAGAGAGACACGGTTATTGGCATTCTTCACGACGATGTTACGTATGTCAGAGTTGAATGTAATTGCATCATAACCCACTCTGGCAGAAATATTACATCTACCTTTCTCGTTACCGGCAAATTCCCTTTTGAGAACATTCTTGCCCGGGGTATCCGGAAAGAGATAGAGAAACATAGAAGCTGGACTTTCCTCATAGGCTTCTTCCCAAGTAAAGTAAACGATAAGTTCGTTGGGATGATTGTGGTCATAGCAAAGCTTGTCCTGCTCACAGGAAGAGAGAACCCAGCAAAGCAAAGCAGAGAAAACGGCAAGGGAAGTAATACGTCTTGCCCACACAAATTTATGATATGTTGTCATTGCATTCAGAGTTTGTTGATGTTGTTTTTTCCAAGAAGGCAGGAAAAGGAAATCTCCAGTTTGATGGGACCGAAATAATTCCTTTGTCGGGTGTATTGCCATACATAGTGGCTTCTGTCCTGTATGTAGGACTTGTATCTACCACCTCTGTATCCCAGACCAATACCTAGATCCAGGTTGAGTCTTTTGTCAACAGGAAAGGAATATCCATATTCAATACCTGCAGCATACGTTAAATCAGACATCCGCCCTTTCTTACCTCTAGGATTATAGTCATACATATAGCCTTGCGTGAAGACCCCGACGTGGTGACCGGAGAGAGGATTGATTTTCGATGCATATCCAAGATACTTACGTAGTTCGATTTCGCCGCCGTAGGATCTCCATTTACGGTAGTTAGACTTGGTATAGGTACTTGTCTTCCACCATGTGTACCAGTAAGTAGCTCCCAAGGAGTAACCATTACCCAGATATCTTTCGATTCCAATATTGGGAACAATCATCGCATCGTGGACAATATTTGTTTTGAGAATTGTCCGAGGAAACTTAACGTCCTTGGCAAGGCAACTGGAATCCTTGCTGACCTTTATATCATAAAAATCCGTTTGCGCATATCCTGCATTACCCAGGCTAATGGCAGCACAGAATGCTAGTAAATACTTTTTCACCTTCTTAAATATCATTTATATTATACTCAACTTTCGGAAGTCCTTTTCTTCCACTAAAATGTTATTTCTTAATCTTTTCAGAAACTTAATCGTCATGATGTTCACACTAACGTTTTCGTGCATTTTAATGCCTTCGATGTCACGCAAAACTGGTCTGCCATTCGTACTGCCAAAGATAAAGCATTCCTTATTCTTCCAACGCACCATATCAAAACGCTGAAAATGGGATTTGCCAATCTTATGTGAGGCTATCGTACTTCTGCGGATGCCACCTCTCTTAGGGTTGGCAACGTGCAATGCCCTTGTATGACGAGGAACACAACGACACTGAAAGAAAGTTCTCAACCTCTTTGCGTGTACGTTCTTGGCAATACAAAACGCATCGGCTGCATGGGTCTTGGTAATACCATTCTCTATGCGTGTGAGCTTGGTTACATAACCATAGGTCAGGTGAACCTTTCCAAACTCCAACCTCGCTCGCTCATAGACAGCCCAACGCATGATGTTCATAACCGCAGCATCACGTAAGGAACTCCCACGCTTGATTTTCAAAGTAAACTCGCCACGATGGTAAGCCTTATGGCAGGTCTCGCAAAGCGTTACGAGGTTACTTGGAGAATTGCCACCTGTCTTTCTGCTTTCCAAGTGGTGAACATTCAGAATAGGGTCTTTGCTCTTGCCCTTGCAATGAACACACCTATGCCCATCCCTTGCAAAAACATATTCCCTCACGTTCCAAAACCCCATCTGCTCACCTTTCTGGTACTCCTCACCCTTGATGTCGGGACTCTTGATTTTCTGAACGTCGAACTGGGCAACCTCGATTGTTGTCTTCGTGATTGGAAGCAACTTATGAGCCAAACGGATAACCTTCAAATGGCTTTCAACCTTTTGCTCAACACTGGGTGCTAGCCAATCATCTTTCTTCTTTCGGTTATCAAAACGAATTTTGCGATAACGTGTCTTGCGGTTTCGTCTTGTCCGTCTCTGCTCCCTGCGAATAGAAAGTAAGTTCACAACATCATTTCTTAACTCGACCTGCGCTGCAAGCAGCTCCTTCTTCTCAGAACCAGCCGAAACGCCAATATGCTTTGAGCCAGCATCAACGCCAAGGCTCACTTCCTGCGTGTAGGTGGTGCTCTCATAATCCAACTGAACGGTAAACGGAACACGGCTGACAACATGAGCCTTGCCGTGACGAAGAAAATAACCTATCCTCCCTCCACGCTCGCTTGGCATTAATGCCTTACCATCCTTGCTCCTTATGTAAATCATAAAAACAATTTAAATTAATAAATAAATCTCACCTCGAAAGGTGGTTGTGCGCCCATCGTCAATGTTATAGGATGGTTTCTTGTCCGCAGCACCGCAGCTTTCGCCACTTTTAACCACGAACCGCAGAGGTCAGGACTTGGACGGACATCCTGACGTGCCTATGCATTCATCCCTAACGTAGCTCCCTGACTCCATTCGGGGCTGAGACTAATCCGCTCCGGACGATTGAATGGATAATCGCTATAACCTAATCAAAGGCTTCCGAAACTTGAATATTATACTTTGCGATTATATTTCTATATACCACTGCAAAAGTACATAAAAAAACAGTAAGAGCCAAATAAATCAGTTAAAACCTTTTATTTTAACACTTTCAAAACCTTTCGAGAGCAAAGAAACAAAAAGCTAACAAACCAAAACAAATATTAATATTAAGTTAAATATAATAATATTCTTCATTTTAAGCTATGATAGTGTTAAAATAAAAAGTAGTGTTTTTGTAATTCATTTATTTCCGAAAAAAGCCGTTACTTTGCAGTAGAATAAGAAATTAAACTTCATCACTATGGCAAAAAAGAAAATGTCCGAGGGACTTGAAAATGCCCTTCAAAAACTGGTTGACAGACTTGTCGAGCGCATGGAAGATGCGTCGGAGAGTCTGGAATGGAATCAAGGCTGGGTTCAGAGCGGAGCTGGTTTTGGTCTTCCAAGAAACATCAGCGGTTCCCCTTATATGGGAATGAACGCTTTTCTCCTGAGTCTGCATACAGCAGAAAACTGTTATAAGATGCCAATCTATATGACCCATCTTCAGGCAAAGAAAGAAAAAGTACATATACTTCCTGGTTCAAAAAGCATTCCTGTCTTCAAGTGGGGAAAGAACATCAGAGACAAGGAAGGAAAGTTTGTTTCGGAAGAAGACTACCGTCAGATGAGTGAGGAACAGCAGAAGGAATGTACGGTATATCCTTATCTGAAACACTTCAACGAGTTCAACATAGACCAGACGAACTACAAGGAGAAGTACCCAGATAAATACGAAAAGCTGCTTTCCAACTTTGTTGATCCTGACAGAAACAAGGCCGATACCAATGGTATGTACAACAATGAAGCCCTTAACAAGGTCATTGAGGAAAAGGACGGATGGATTTGCCCTATCGTTCTTGATCCGGCAAGGGGAGCAGCCTATAATCCGGGATTCAACTCCATCCATATTCCGCCGAAGGGAAACTATCGTATTCATGAGGGTAATGCCGAGGAGACTTTCAAGGACGGACAGGAGTACTATTCAACCGCTCTGCACGAAATGGCTCACTCTACCGGTCACGAGTCAGTCCTGAAAAGAGACGGCATCGTCAAATTTGACGGATTCGGCAGTCCTTCCTATGCAAAGGAAGAGCTTGTTGCAGAGCTGACAGCAGCAATGGTATCAAGCACTCTTGGCTTCGACAAACGAATTACCGAGAATAGTGCAGCTTATCTGAAAGGTTGGGCAGCTGCCCTCCGAAAAGAGCCAAAATACATCATTTCCGTCATGAGCGATGTCAACAAAGCCTCACGAATTGAGCTGGAGCATATTGATAAACAGCGCAAGGCACTGGGACAGAAATCCCTTCTTGAAGGTTCGCTCGACGGTCTTGACGAGAAAGCAGAAAACGAGAAACAGTTTGAAGCCACCAAGAATGGCGAAACGGCTAAAGAACAAAACAACAACATAATGGACAAAAAGATTTTTTATTCTAATCTCAGTGACACCTCAGACATAGATTTGAAAGAAGATCCACAGCAGCTTGCAGCCTTCTATGAGAATGGTGACAAGCAAGGTCTTTTTGACGCATTGAAACAGGCACAGAAAGAATCAGGAGCCTCTTGGAATCTTGCTACCCTTGAAAGTACAATTGGAGAAAATGCAGAGATCATCGCAGAAGATGAGAAACATATTGCAGTGAAGTACCCTTATTTCATCCCCGGCACCTTCTTCATGTACGAAAAGGTCACTGAGCAGCAGATTCTTGATAAGATTCAGCAGCAGGGACTTTCTGAGGATGACAGTGAAATAGCTCATCAAATTGGCAACGAGGCTGTCAAGAAGCAGTTTGACGGTATGCGAAGCCATACCCTTGAAATGCCAAACGGCACAGTTCTAGGCGTAGATTACGACCCTAGCACCAATGAAATGCTGGCTGGAGGCATAACCAACGCAGGTTTGGCACCAGAGCACCGTTCAGACTACAACCATTCCATCACCCTTGATGAGAATCTTCAAAACTTCTCCGAAGAACTCATGTCTATGGACGAATATCAGGCTCAGGAGGAAGACATCGAGGAGAAAGTTTCTGAAAGCCAAGAAGAGACTCAGGAAGACGTGCAGGATATTGACAAAAAAGAACTTATTGCCAAGGAATGGCCTATGTTTGACAATAAGCTTGAAATGCCTTCCGGTGATGTCCTTACTGTCAACTATAATAAGGAAAAGGACACTCTAGACGTGCTTATTACCAATGCAAAAGGTAAGCAGGAAGTATATAGCACTAGCTACGACCATGACCATACAATTCAAGAGAATCAAGGTTATGTATGGGAAGAATTGTCAAACAAGAGGCAGTATCAGGAGAAAGAGTCAGAAAAGGAAGTACAGGCTCAGTCTGTTGATCCTAAGGATGAGAAGAAATATTATTCTTCATTTGCATTCATGCAGGATCAAGAAGATACTGAGCAATTTGACAAACTCCAGGAAGAAGGTAAATATGACGAAATACTTAATCTCGCTTCCGAGTACGACCAGGAGCAGGAAATAGAACTCGAATATGTCAGCAAGTCTTCTTCTCCTCATCCTGGTGATGACCTTCTTGCAGAGAATGAAGACTATGCTGTAGTTTACAATAACCGTGTTGGTGGAACATACGATCTGTTGAAAAAATACAGTGAGAACGAACTCCGCGAGGAAATCGAGCGTCTTGGCGGTATCGGTTCAAATCCTAGTGATGCTGTCAAGGAGATAGCTTATAATATGACAGCTGACGAGTTTGCCGCTATCCAGAAAAAACCCGTATTTGAAATGCCGAATGGTGAAATTCTGCACTTCCAGTACAACAAGGAGACTGACAAGATAGAAGTGGGTACTGCCACCAATAATGGTTTTGTAGTCTCAGATACCTTTATGTTTGAAAGAGACAAGAGTGTAGAAGCCAACCTGGCGAATGTCTATGAGGAAATGTCACAGTGGGAGCAGTATCGTGAACAGGAGCCAGAAGAGGAAGAATCCTTGGAAGAAGAGAAGGATATAAAAGCTGAAAACACCGCAAGCATCTCGCAGGGACGAGCTGCTGCTTCGGAAAGATCAAATGCTGAGAGTTACTGTTACTCTTTTGCCCGATTTGAGTCTTCTGAGCGTACCAAGGCATTTGATAGTTACCGTGAAAGCGGTGACCATGAAGCACTGCTTCATCTGGCAGAAATTATGGATGTGAGCAACCTCATTGAATTGAACAAAGTGAGAAAGAATGCACCAAAGACTTCTGACGACAAGATTCTTGTAGAAAACAGTTCCTACGCTGTAACCTTCAATCAGCAGAATAATACATACGATCTTTTGCGCAAGATTGAAAAGAAAGAGGTTCTGGAACTGATTGATGGCATCCTTTCCAACGACGAAATCAAAGCTTCTTCAGATGACGTACAGAAGTTGGCTTACGAGGATGCAGCTCAGCAGATCGCAGATTCAGAGAAATCAAATGTCCTGACAATGCCAAATGGAGAAAAACTTGATTTCCAGTACAGCGAAGAAAGAAATCAGGTTGATGTCGGAAAGATGACTCCTAAAGGTATGGACGTACAGTATATATTTGATTATGATATTTCAAGAAGTCCTCAACGCAATATTTCAACCATTCAAGATGAACTTTCTCATTATGATGAGTTCAGATTATTGAGCGATGAAGAAGTTCAGCAGAGAAAAAGAACAGCTCTCATGTGGCGAATCGCAGACAATAAGCTGGAGATGCCTTCTGGTGATGTCCTCACGGTGGAATACGACCAGAAGAAGGACACCCTTAACGTTGCTTACATTAACGAATACGGGTATCCGAATACCTTCAGTACAAAGTACCGTCACGAAAACAGTATTACAAAGAATGTCGGCGATCTTTGGGAGAAATTTGCCGGAATGAAGCAATACCAGGCCAAGCAGGAGGAAAAGCCCTCTAAGGATGGTCAGAAAGCCGAGGTTCCTCACGAGGATAGCCTCAGTGATACCAATGTCGTAGCCGAGGCAAAGCATATCGCCGCCACCGGAGTACCTATTGATAAGGCCGAGAAGATGGCAAAGGAGAAGTTCGAAGATATAAATCACGAGAATATGCATAAGGAAGAAGAAAGAAAGTCTGCCGAGCAGGAAAAGAAGGAAGCTCAGCAGAAGGAGCAGCAAAAGAAAGAAGAAGAGCAGAATAAGGAGAATAAGAACAGCAATGTTGTCAGTTCTCACGCCGCCCTCCTGCTTGCCGCCCTCGTTTCTTCCAAGAACAACAACGGAGTATGGTTGAATCCAGGTTTCCGCAAGGATGCCCAGTTCTTGTTTGGCAACTCTCCTATTACTGGTTATAACGCCTTGATGATGAACCTTCATAGCGAGCAGAATGGCTATCGCAGCAGCATCTACACCCAATATAATCCAGCAAAAGATAATGGGATGCCTATAAAAGAAGGAGAAAAGGCATTCTATCTTAGTTGGACCAATTGGAGATATGTAAAGGGAGCTGAGGACAAGCAGGGTATTTCCCCAAAGGAGTACCATGCCCTTGATTCAAAGGAAAAGAAGATGTACCAGCCACGTTCTGAGCGTAAGGTTATGAACGTGTGGAATATCGACCAGACCACATTTGCCGGCAAGGACTATGATGCTTATGTGAAGGTGATCAAGGAAAACGGAGACCAGGTGGAATCCCTCAACAACATTAAGGAAGAGAATATTGCACGAGCATATTCCGAAGTGGTGAAAAAGCATCCGGATTTTGTTGTTTTGCAGCTGGAAGACGATGTTTTCAAGGCATACAAGAAGGGAGCAGAGAAGATTTCCAAGGTTACCGGAATACCAATGACCAAGGTAGATTACCTGGGCAAGAAGGTAAACAGCGTGGAGATTAGCAAGGATAAGCTCGACGGCTATCTGAGTAAAATCGTCAATTCCGGCAATCAGGTAGTTATCTGTGACAAGCCAGAATCACCAAGACTCATCAAGACTCTGACGAAACCGGAAGAAGTCTTGCAGAAAGCCAATTCCCTGGCAAAATCAGTAGCCAAGACTGAAGGACTGGATTATGATCGAGAAATGGTCGTGCGAGATGCACAGTATCTTCCTGGTGAAAAGAAGATCGTTGTCAGCGGAATGAGTGACCCAGGTATGGACGCTCGTAGTTCAGCCATTGCCAAGGCAAACGACATTTACCGAGTACTGGCAGCGATGACAGGAACCTCAGACCGTTTAGACCGAGGTGGACACGTCAACCTCACTCCTATCGATGATGTAAAGTACGAAAAACTTGTGAGGGAGTTGACCGCAGGTGTGTTTATGGCACGCCAAGGCTTACCGGCAACCTTCAGCAAGGAAAGTATGGAGCTTGTTCCATACTGGGAGAGAGAAATCAAAGAATCTCCTCGTATGGTGAGCATCATTGAAAAGGACGTGAACAATGCCGTAGAAGTTCTGGACAGACTTGAAAAGAACATCAAGCCAGACTACAAGAAAATAGTAGGTATGAAGGCTGAGAAGCAGATGCTCAACAAGTCAGACTATACCATCATCAAGAAGATTAACGAGTTTCCAAATATTGACACAAAGGAGATCGTCGTGGTGAAGGATACCGTCAACAAGAAGGCATCAGTTATTCTTCCGCAGGGAGCCTCTCTGGAAAAAGACAACGAAGTACCAGGAATGCGCAAGGACAGAATCAAGAACGCTCTCAGCAAGGAAGGCTTTGAGGTTGAGAAGTTCTATAATGCAGGTGGTCGCCTTGGCTTGAAACAGCCAAATAACTATTTCGCTGATAAGGAAATCTCCGTAGTCCGTCTTCATCAATATGAATTGATTAGTAATGAGAAGGTTGACCTCTCTGATCTTAAGAAAGAGGTGAAGTTCAAGATCAAGGATTTCCAGGTGTTGCCAGACAAGGATTTGGGCAGATACTTCTTTCATATTCAGGCAGAAGGTGAAAAGGCTTTCGACATCGTGCCAGAAAAGAAATATGTCAATTCCTTCTTTAAGGCAATCAAATCCCCAGATCCCGAGGATAAGAGCAAGATGATAAAGGCTCTGTCTGAACAGTTCTACAAGTTAGGTAAAGCCCATCCGGAAATGATCGTTGACCTGGTCAGTCCACGAAAGGTTGATGTTGACATGAGCAGAATCAGTTCTTCCCATATCTACAAGAGCCAGGAGGATCCTAAAATCAAGTATATCAAGGCGGTTATCGATGGACAGGAACATGTAAAGGTAATCCCTGCTGACCAATACAACAAGCTGTTTGCAGCAGAGGATAAGCCAGCATACGCCAAGGCTCTGGCTGCGGTGACGTTCGAGTCACTCTTGAAGAAAGGCAATACAGAAAGTGTTGACAACTCTCAGAAAGATACGAACGAAAAAAACGTGTCCAAAGCGACACCCATCGAGCAGTCCGCAGTGAATAAGACTGTTGGACAGCAAGAAGATAACGAACATCATCAATCTATGAAGTTCGGTCGTAGATAAATATTCTGTAACATAAGGGTAGGAGAAGCTCTCTCCTACCCTTTAAAAAGGAAAACAATGAGTCAAACCAAGCAAGAGTTTATTGATAAATACAAGGAAATTGCCATCCAGCAGCAGCTAAAGTATGGCATTCCTGCATCCATCACGCTCTCTCAAGCCATCTTGGAGAGTGGTTATGGAACATCGGCACAGGCGAAAGAATGCAATAACTTCTTTGGTATTCAAGCTGGTGATAGTTGGAAGGGAGAAACTATTAAATACATAGATAACGGAGATAAACATCCTTTCCGTAAATATTCAAGTCCTGAACAGTGCTTTGAAGACCACTCTAAGATTTTGACAGTCAATAATGGAATGGTCGCACAGGCCTGCAAAAAAATCTCCGCAACAGATTATCAAGGTTGGGCAAAGGCTCTAGCTTACAGTCCCTACCACGAGTCTAACCCTAAGAAATATCAGCAAAGCCTTCTAAGAGAAATTAGTGATTATAATCTCCACTCCATTGACCTGGAAGCAGAAAATCGTAGAAAGAACGGAGAAGTAGCAAAGCAAGTTGACACCAGACACGTCCTTCAGCCAATGTCCGGTAACTTTGCCATGCCAATTGATTTTTCAAAGGATATTGAAGTTTCAAGTGAATTTGGAATGCGCAAACATCCTACCAAAGGCAAGATGATGCACCATAATGGAATAGATATATCAACTAAGGGTCAACATCTTCCTGTCTTTGCTACAGAAGACAAAGGTAAGGTAGTGAAAGTAGGCTATCAAGAAAAAGGTGCCGGAAACTATGTTACAGTAGAATATAACCGTCCTGACGGAAATAAATTCCGAACAACATATATGCACCTCAGTGAGGTAAAAGTCAAGGAAGATGATATTGTTAATGCAAACCAGCAACTTGGAGTAACAGGTTCAACAGGAGCTAGTACTGGTGTACACTTACACTTTGAAGTTCGTGAGTTTGATGGAAAATCGTTCAAGGCAGTTTCCCCGGTCAACTATCTTGCAGAGTTGCAGCTTCGTTCCGGCGAGCCATGTTCTTTGGATAAAGGCGGTAAGGATTATCTTGCCGAAGCCAAAAGTAATATGGTCATTGGACAAAGTCCTACTCCGGAGAGTAATCTTCTGGCAGACAAGACAAACTCCAATGACCCTACCAAGTGGCTGGCAAAGCTGATGGAGCAAAATGGAGAGATGCCTGGTGATAAACAGGACATGATTACTTCTCTTATAAGTATGTATTTTACAAAAGCATTATGTCTTGTGGCAGGTTTGACACAAAGTGAAATAGAAGAAAATCTCAAAAAAGAGCAGGAACAGCAACAAGCTGCAGAAAACTCTTCACAGACCACAGGTAAGAAGGATGAGACCGTCAACGCAAAAGATATGAAGCAGGCGGCAAGTAATAATTTTGAGGCAGAGATGCAGCAGGGCGACCTGGGTCAAAGCCAAGGTCGCAGAATCGGATAAATTAAATTTTAAATATTGAATTATGATTAAATGTAATGTCACTTTATGCGGAAAGATTTTCATTTCCGCACAGGAAAAGACCTCTAAGGACGGTCAGAAGTTTTTGAGTTTTGGTGTATCCATTCCAATGAAGGGAAAGGATGAAAGCGTAACAGAGCTTCGCATCAACGTATCAACGCAAGGAACCCAGGCAGAAGCCGGCAACTATATTTCCGGTCGCAGAGTCACGGTAGTCGGTGTCATGTATGTCAAGAAGATTGAGAACAACGTCTATTACAATCTTCGTGCTACTTCTCCTATTCAATTCAACGAGACTACTGATCCGGACAATCTCAGTGGTTCCGTTGAGTTTACCGGAAAGATTGGTTCCAAAGGTGTCAAGGATCTCAAAAGCAAGAAAGGTAACGATTTCCAGGTCTTCGATGCCTTCACCCATGACTCAGAGGGTGAGAAGCAGGGCTTCTATTGGGTACACTTTACCAATTTCTCCCCTATCCATGAAGATTTCTTCAAGGCAGGAGAATACGTTGAAGTAAACGGTGAACTGGAACTGGACGTTTTTCGTAGCGAGGCAAGAATCAACTGTCGAGCAACAAACATCAAGAAGCATGAGTTTGTACAAACAGGCAATGGTGCTCAGCAGCAAGGTCAGGCATAGCATCCTGCACGGTTTGTTTACTGTAGTCATAATCTTCCTTGGGGGCATTATGGCTACATACATTATGCTATCTAGAAAACAATAATAACGGAGAGTGCCTATCTGCACTCTCCTTTTAAAATAATAAGAGTATGGCAAATGACAATATGAATGTGGTAGATAGAATCCGTTCCGGCTGGGGACGATTTTTCAGCAGAGAAAACGGACGTGCCACAGAAACAAAATACATACCACAAAGCCGTTTCTTCTTTCCATCAGAACTAGAAGAGTTGGAGAAAAAGGATGAGTTGAATCCTATAGAGAAAAGAGCTTTAGAATATGGCAAGATTGTAGCTAAACAATCCAACCGTTCCAACATCGAGTATGTACCTGTCTTATTTGACGGAACAACGCTTGTTGCATGGGTAGATGGAGAGGAAAGCCCTCTTGCAGACTTTCGTGCAAAGATGATGAATGACGAGCTTAAGAGAGAAGGTTATCAGCTTTCAAAAGAACTTGAACAGTCTATACTGGAAGAACAGGGTAAAGCTCTAATTGACAAGCTTTTCATAAGAAAAGGTGAAGAATATATCAAAGTTGATTCCTATTCAGGCGACAATGAACCTTCACTGTCTTTTACATCATATAATATAGAAACTATGAAGTCTGTCAATATTCCTTACGACGTGCGTCTTTTTCAGGAAATGTTGGGACGCGAAGAGATGAAAGAGGCAGAAACCTATAATGTTCTTGATTTTGATAAGAAATTGCAAACATTACGTGAATCACAGAATCTCCTGCAAGATACCGTTAAATTCATCGAGGAAAGCAAAATTTATAAGGGCAAACTGGATATCAGCGAAGGTCATGAGTATTCCAGTCTAGGTGATTACAGTTCCCATTCCTGGAGTTATGGTGCAGGAAATATCGAATTTTATGGTTACTTCGAAGATGACGGTGATGCCATTCAGACAAAGGTTATCAATACAAATTCTGCATACCACTACCGTGAGCTATTAAGGGAAGTTTCTGATGCCGTTCAAAGAGAAAAAGTTCTGAATGATGTCAATGCAATGAAGCTGGCTTTGGGAAAAGAAGCAATTCAGGGAGAACATCAGATTACATATCTTACAACTCAGAAAGACAATCTCTTAAAAGAACTCCTTGAAGCAATGGATGCAACATCTTTATCAGCACAAGGACCATCAAATACCGAGTTGGAACATCGTCAAGACGAAGCTGCTTTTCTCAAACTCAACAAGGCTCTCAACGCCGTAACTAGAAGTTACGACAAAAGCGAGAAAGTGTTGGAAGACTATGAGAAGTCCAATGGCATTCACGATAACGACATTAGTAATATGTCTAAAAGAATGAATAGTGTAGCGAAATATATTGATACACTAAAGGATACACGTATCCCTATGTCGGGTGACTTTCAGGAACATTTACCTAAGTACCATCATCTGAGAGAACTCTACAGTAAGTTTGAGAGTAGTGAAGAAGAACTACATGGGTATTCACGTTCCGTAGGTGCAGAAGAAGGAGAATATGAGCGACTGAAGGTTAACTATAAAAATGCCTCAGATGCTTTCAATAAAGAGTTGACTGATATTCTTGACTATTATGAGAACCTGATGAATCTCAATGGCGAGACCATACATGAAAATGTTCAAGGACTTGAATACTATGGCAAGAGAAGCTTAAAGAATCATATCTTGGATGAAATCACCGAAAAATTTGTTATAGGCTTCGAAGGTGACGAAATAACAAGAGTCAACGATCTTGAAATCCATGGTTCACGAGGCCGTGGTACAGCTCGCCCAGATAGTGATTTAGATGTTGTTGTAGAGTATGAAGGTTCACTTAGAGAAGACGATGCATTCAACTTCTTGAATGAAGATCCTTTAATCTATAATGGCATTAAGGTAGATGTTAATCCAATTCGGAAACAGGAAACAGGAACACTTCAAGATTATATGGTCAAATCTCGTAAATATGACCAGCAAATTTTGAAGCAGTTAGGTGAAGATAACGCTAACAAGGCAGAGGCAGAAAAGAAAATACGCTTTTCAAGAGTTAGTACAGACATAGAGTCTCTAGACACAGAGTATATCAATGCTGTTAAAAGCGGCGATATGAAGAAAGCGCAACAAATGGTTAATGCTGCAGCTGCCATAGCAGGATATAATTCTTTATCTTCCTATCAAGGGACATCAGCCTTTAACGGAGCTGCGCCTTATGGCAATGGATATTTCAATAGTCCGGAAGAACGTAAGAAAGCATGGGATGCGGACCCGGAGCATCTGGAATATGAAGGAGATCAGACATTAGGCGATTACATTAAGAATGGCATAGATGTAAACAGTCTCAGTTTCATAGCCCTCGACCCTCGTAATCTCAGAGCAGCAGATAATTACCGCCGAGAAGCAATTGAAAATATCCGCCAGGCCATCCAGTCAAAGAGTGACACTATAACAATGTATAGAAGTGTCCCTTCTGATGTAAAAGAAGGTTCTTTCAGAAATGGAGACTGGGTGACACCTAGTTATAGCTATGCTGTCGATAATGCTAGTGTCCATGGATGGGGAGACAACTACCGCATCATTGAGCAGAAGGTTTCTGTTGATGAAATCTGGTGGGATGGTAATGATATTGCAGAATGGGGATATGGCAACGAACAGGACTACGTTCAAGACAAGGATTACGCTTATAAGAATACAAAAAACAACCGTAAATCCCTGGATGCTGTAACCTATGACAACGATGGTAACATCATTCCGCTGTCAAAGCGATTCAATGATGCATTAGCCGATGTACGATATCAGAGATCCGGTCAAACAGTCTCTCCAGCAAAGGTGGAAGTAGAACTGCGAGATACCCTCATTGGCAAACTACGTAGTGCCGGAATTGATGTCATTACTGATGTCGATGAGGGACAGCGTGTATTGGATTCCTTCAACAAGGATGCTCGTCATCAAGCAGTTTACCATGGCAAGAGCTCAGTAAAGACAGGATATAATCCAAGAAACTATATTACACCTGTAAGGGGAGAGTGGACTAAAGAAAAAATCATAAAGAGATTAAAAGAATCAGGTGGAAGTTTAGCCGGATATTCTCGTGCAGCAGAACTTATATCTGAATTTGATAGTCCAAAGGAACTTTCGGAACATATGTTTTATCATGGTACTTATTATGGTAGAGGTAGATTAAAACCGAGTATGATAATGAGTGACAGAGAAGTAGAACGTATCGGCGGTGGTGGATATGGCGACAAATATTGGGGTATCAGTGTAAGTAAGAGCAAAGAGATTGCCTCAAGATTTAGCGGTATTCATGAAGGAGTTTTTATTTATCCTATCGTATTGGCAAAAAATGCAAATGTTAAAGAAATGCCAGATTTAAATGATGCAGCCGACTTAGATGATTGTATTATTGACCTTTGGAAAGAAGGTATTGACGCCGTATGGATTGGTGACAAAAACCGTGGTGAGCAAGAGCTATGTGTAATCAATCCTAAAGCTATTGTCAACATTGACAGTTCTGATTACTACAAAGCATTCATGCTTGGAAGTGAAAAGAATCCTCTGCGTATTATTGATAAAGCAGGAATTGAAAAATTATATGCTGATGCCAAGACTTTCGTAAAGCAAAAGCAGGTTGCTCCCAGAAAGCCCTCTTCACCTTCACATTTTGTTTTGGATGAATCTGGAAGATTTGCTGAAGATAAGGATGGTCATTTAATCTTGAAGTCTAAAGAGAAATATCAAGAAGAAAGGAAAGTATATGAACAAAAGATAAGTGACTACGAATCTTCGCAAGAGCTAGCAGACTGGAAACAGGTTCAATATGATGCTAGCAGAAATATCCGTTTCTTCAAGGACAAAGAAGGTACATCGTATGGCTTTACCGTCAATGACAAGATATATGTTGACCCACGTATTGCCACAGCTGAGACACCCATCCATGAATACTCTCATCTTTGGGCCACCGCCATACAGAAGGCTAATCCGAAGGAATGGGAGAACATTGTAGGTCTGATGAAGAGTACATCCATCTGGAACGAAGTCAAGGCAAACTATAAAGATTTGCATACCGACAACGAGATTGCCGACGAAGTACTTGCAACGTATTCCGGAAGGGCAGGTGCAGAGAAACTCCGTAAGATGGTAAGTGACAGCAACGGAGAGGGAGTTTCCGCTATAAAGAAGGCAACCATTAAGAGGGATGTCTTTTTCCTGGAGTCTGCGCTGAAGAAATTCTGGCAAGCCATGGCTTCCTTCCTTGGTATTCACTATGAGAGTGCTGAACAGGTAGCCGACCAAGTTCTGAAAGACATGCTGAACGAAGTGAATCCTGCCAAAAAGCTGAAGGAGTTTACAGAGAGCCGTGATGATCTATATCAGGAATATGTCGAGAATGGCAATATGGAAAAAGCCTTCGAACTAGTTATGGAAGAAGCATCCATGAAGCTGGCAGAAAATCCAATGCCAGAGGTGACAGATGCCTATAGCGTTAGCCATGAGCAAGAGCCAGAGGCTACTATCAAAGTATATAAGGTATTCACATTGGATAAAGATGGCGACCCTTCTGCCCTATTTGTAAGCGGCAAAGACAAGCTGCCAATGGGAGTATGGCTGAACGCACAGGACACATGGCACTTTACTGCGGCCAATGGCAAGGACTATGTGCCATCAACACGTAATCCAAACGGTAGAGGTGGCAAGACCGGTTCCTCAGTGCTCATACCAAATGAACAGGTGCGTAAGGAATTAATCCAAAGAGGTTTCCTTCCGGATGGATCAAAGGCAAAGTACATAACAGCCCTCGCCTACCGTCCAGGCTGGCATGCAGCTGACCTGCCATATTTTCCGCAAGGTGGCAAGCAGGATCCGGAGAGCAACTATGGCAATGTTCATCGTTCCAACCAGGTTGTCTTCGAGTGTGAGCTTTCAGCTAACAAAGATTACACCGAGACTGCTAGGAGCCAAGCAAAGGCATATAACAGTGATGGAAAGTTTGTTGTGCGCAATGCCGACCTTCAGTATATGCCAAAGGATGGATATTACCAATATACTACCAATCAGTTCTTGAAGGATGAAGACAAGGGACATTGGTATATAGGTGGAGCCATGAAGATAAACCGTGCCCTGACGCAGGAAGAGTGCGACACAATCCTGAAAGAGAACGGCAAGGCTGTCCAGGAATGGGAAAACGACATATTGGACTTGAAAAAGCTCAATTATGCCACTATTTCTTCAAAGGTTAAGCCAGTTCTGTCACCAGTAATGCATGATGAGACAGGAAAAATGATTCCTCTTTCCAGACGTTTTGAAGACAGCCGTACAGCCATCAATGTGCCACGGCGTATGTTTATTGGAACAATCGGTGCTGCCAATGTGGACACTGCCAGCAAATCAGTAAATCTGTCTAGTCGTCTTGATTTGTTAAGTCTAGCAAAACAGATGAATACAGCAGGTTCTTCTGCAAAAGACATTAAGCAAATCACTGGCTGGGAGATAGGAGCAGACAACAACTGGAAATACGAAACCGAAGATGTGAAACGCTTCGACTGGAATGGAAATATTCTCTACGAAAAGAATCATCCAGATTTCAAACGTTATATGGAACTTGTTAATAAAGACAACGAACATGTTTTTTGTGAAGGAGAAGCTTTACGCCCTAGCGAAGTAGAAGAGTATGACCGTCTTGCAGAGAAATATGGTGGATTAGAAGGAAAGCTTGATAATCATACAACGTTGGATGCATATATAGATGCACCTGATGTTTTCGAAGCTTATCCTGAATTGAGGAATGTCAAGGTGGAATTTGAAGCTTTGAAAGGTAATGAAAAAGCTTGTTTCACCTCTGCCCACAATTATTTGGATCGTATTTTAGATGTAGATGACAGTGTAAAGTTTGGTGGAACCATTACAATTAACACCAATAAGTTAAACCGTTTCCAAGACGAGAAAGATATTCGCGGCATAATAGGACATGAGATTCAGCACGCAGTTCAAGAAATCGAAGGTTTTGCAAGAGGAGGAGCACCTCAAACAATCCGAAAGGAAATCCAGGAAAATGTAGCTTGCCATCAAGCAGAAAAGGATTTCATAGTTAGTAATCTCAAGCAATGGGCTGTATTGACAGATATGGCAAACCGTCTTGAAGCATCGACAGAAGAACTCCAGCGTGACGGAAAGGTATGGCAGGAAATTGGACGCCGCCATTATTGGGATGCGATGAATGAGATTGACACAAATCCAAATGAAAAGTACGAATTGGAAAATGAGTACGAAAAAGTGTTCGGAAAGGATTTTGATGATTTGGAAGTTGCAAAAAGCGGATATCATGTGAAGGAGGCTGCTATCGAGTTGCGTCGCCAAGCCCAAGTCTGCAAAGACGAGCTAACGACTTCTGACAAAATAACACTTAAGCAAATGACTATAATGGAAGAATCTTTAAAGAATAACAGCGACAACCAGATATACTGGAAGTTAGCAGGTGAAGTTGAAGCACGAAATACCAGTAAACGAGTTGGAATGACACCGTTACAACGCCGTAACACCTTGGCTTCGGAAACCGAAGATGTTGATCGTAAAGAGCAGATTGTAATCAAAGAAAGTCCGCAGAGAAACTACGTCACCTTATCTTCGCCTTCTACAGGTCGTTGGCACACAGCTGACAATGAACAGCGTGAGGCTTGTGAAGGATATGCCGAGTTGATCAGCAAGGCAATAAAATGCAATCTTGTCTGGAATGATGATTCGATTGGTAAGGCATACAATTTAAATGGTCAACCTTTCGATATAGGAGACTCATATATACTTTCTTTGCACTGCAACAAAAATGGTCACAACACCCCAATCTTTGCTACAGAGCAAGAAGTACGACAGCTCAATATGGGAGTGTGGCAAAAAGCCAAGCCATTTTCGCTCATAAAAAATGGAGAGGTGAAGAAGTTGTATAATATAGAGAATCTCAGTTCGTTTCCTCAAAGATTGGAAATCATCAAGCAAATTGAGGATAGAGAAACTATGAAGAAAGCTAAGGCAAATGCCTTGTCTGTTTTCCCTGTCGGGAAATATCCTGAATTGGATATGACAGTTAAGGAAAATGTACAACTTGATTACAATGAACGCAGAGATTTGGCAAAGAATTTACTAGACTATGTTCGTGGTAAAATGCCAGACTCCTATGAAGCAAAGAGCAAGGAAGCTCTCGTTCGTAGTATCGCCATGGGAATGCTGGGGAATCTCTATGAGTTCCAATATTCAGAGAAGGTTCCAGGAAGTAATGGCTTGATTGCACGTCTAGAAAGAGATCCAGCCTTCAGTAAGGAAATTGTGGATAAAGCATCTGCTTCTGCTGCAAAAGTAAGCACTTTCGTAGAAGAGAACGTCCGGTCTTTCGGGGAAGACAAGAAGTTGGACCTTCGCAGTCTCACCCCCATCGATATGGATGTTGACGGAAACGGTATTGTTGAAAGCCAGGAAAATCTTGCAGCAGACAAGAAGCAAGGGGAAGATGAACCTGCTTCACAATCGCAAGACACTTCCCATAAGCACAAAGGAAGAGTCGTATAATGTAGTTGTTTCCATCTTAGAGTGATACAAGCTCTAAGATGGAAACTTCATTTTATAAGAGAAAACAGAATTTTTTCATACCCAAAGTGATTTTTTTCATCATAAATGTAGTTTATTAGGAATATTTGCTTAACTTTGCCACCAAAATATAAAATAGTAAATGAGAAATATGAAAAAAGTATTATTAATGTTATTGGTAGTTATCGTCTGCATAAACTGTTATGCGGCCGACAACGTTGTGCAGCAGCGTAGAAATGTAAGAAAGGCACCAGTTAAGACGGCAAGTACAGTTAATGAGAATCAGCTGTCATTCCATGGAACTTCCCTTAATATGTCATATAGCAATTTTGCAAAGGCATTAAAAGCTAAGAAATACAATGTCATTGATAAAAGTTCATATTACACCAAATATGCAATTACCGGACCAGCCTTTGGTTTATCAAATTGTAAGGTAGATATTTATGCATACGACAAAAATTATATATGCGGTATTGTCGCAGATAAAACATATACTTCATCAGAAGCTTTTCAAAGTGTAAGAAGTAGCATATATAACTATTTGAATAAGACATATCCTCATTATAAAGAGTATGATTATAATCTTATAGACGAAAATGGAATCCTTATAAATTATTGTCATCGGTCTATATATAGCAAATCTAATGAATTTATTGGAGATTTCTTCATTTCTTCTAAGTTTATTACTGACGAAAGAAAAATAGAAGTAAGGATAAAAATGATAGATCACAAAAATAACGAAAAAGACAATGAAAATGATTCTAATCATGTAGAAAATGGAGAATATGATATAACAAAATTTACATCGTTGTTATTTGACAAGTGTATATTAGAAAAATATGAAGATTATCTCCGCTTTATTATAGAGAAAAATAACAAAAAATATACGATTTTCGCTGTTGAAGACGATGCTTTTTACATCGTTAACTGTCTTGCAGACAATAATACAAGCTTAGCAGAAAAAAAAGAGTTGATGAAACGCTATTTTTCATCATTCAGACTGTCAGACAATTATTTCAAAGACTGTACATATAAGTATTTTAAGGAACTGCAGAGAGCTTATAACGAAGAGCAGATACATGCTGAAAACATCAAAAAGAAGAATGAAAAGGCTCTTCAAGAAGCCTTAGCAATAAGTTCGCCTGGAGAGTATATCTTCCGTGCGATCGAGGGCTTGGACAACATCATTAAGTACAAGAAGGACGGCAGCTATGACAGACGTTACCAAATGTTCCGAAAGGCGTGGAACAGAGGCGTTGGCGGCAGCAGTAACAGCGGCACCAACTGGGATGGTCTAAACGATGCACAGAAGTCCGTGATTCATCAGAACGATAATGCAAGATAGCAAAAACACGTCTGAAGGTGTACAGAGGACACTTTCAGACGTGTTTTTTGTATTATCATCAAGAATGCCAATTCTTCTTCTCCCCTACTAAAGCCCAGAAATCGACATAAAGTATTCTGGATTTTCCAGATTCATCTAGCCTTTACAGACTACTCTTCACTTTCGATCCGAGATTTTTTTGATGCATTCCGGCATAATCCGTCATCACCTGAGCCTTTTTACGTGCAATATAGTATGGTGGTGCTCCAAAGACAGAAAACCAAGGAATATGGCGAAATATTTTAGGAAAGCCCAAATCTCAGATTTGTGGAAGGAGTTCCAAAAATATTTCTCCATATAGTGGCTGTGCCCGGTCCTTGGAGTCTGTCTGCGCCGCCATAACTTTGCAAAGTAAAAAGTAAAGAGAGCCCAGGTTTGATAAAACTGAAAAATTGAGGTCGAAAATTGAAACGAGGATTATCAATAGGTATAATCAAGATAGTTAGATAAGATTGGGATGCGTATTGTTTTCATACGCATCCCGTACTTATAATAGTATTTTTTACTATGTAGAAAAAATTCTTTTTAAATCAATATCTTTATTTGTTTTCTGTTTCTTATAATCACGGTATCTTTTATATGGTATTGTTTTCTTATATCCACTTGCAAAATACATGTGTTTAAAAATCGTAGAACCAGTAAGACTTTTGTGTATAATTTTATAGCTCTCAAAATGTCCTAGATATCCCAGATAAGAATTTAAAGTTGTTTGAATCGCCTCTAATTCATCCAAGGAAAGTTCATCCTTCTTACTTAAAGATATTATATTCTTTGCTTTGCTACGGAAACCGTTAACACTTCGTGGTACAGCATATTTGCGATAAGGCTTTACGAATGCACCAAGGAAAGGAACTCCATTCTTGCATGGCTGCAAATATATCTTCTTTGGATGTAAAACAAGCCCAAGCTGGTCTATGAGGAAATACCTGATTTCTGGAATGATACTCTTTAAATATGCCTTTGATGGATGAATTATATAAAAATCATCTACATATCTTCCATAATGCTTAACCTTAAATCTCCTTTTAATCATTTGATCCAACTCATTAAGATATATATTGCTGAAAAGCTGGCTTGTCAAATCACCAATTGGTAAACCAACATCTTTAGGCTGATTAAAGAGACTTTTTGAAGCAGGAAGAAGCATCCAATCTTTCTTGTCTCCAATTATCTTGCAATCGAGAGTGTGGTCTTTAAATATGATGATCTTAACAAGCCACAAGATAAATTCCAGGTTACCAACAGGTTTACTGCAATCACACCCATGCTTTTCCCAATAAGCAAAAAGTTTATTACATATTATATTATAGAGTATATGTTTGTTTATACTCATAAAGTAACCTTGAATATCTAGTTTAAGGACGAAAGCGTTCTCTGTATAGTTATTTGTACAAGAACGAATATGATGTTCTAATCTTTCTATTCCAAATAACGTTCCTTTTTCTTTCCTACAGGAATAGCTATCATAGATGAACTGGGCCTCGAAGATTGGAGCGATATAATTAAACAGAAGATGATGAACTACTCGATCTCTGAACTGAGAGGCAAAAACTTCTCTCAATACTGGTGAATATGAGAGAAAGCAGATGGACTTACCAGGAAGATAAGTACCATCCAATAATTCGTGAAAAAGTTCTATCAGATTTTGCTCCGCATCTTTCTCAAATTCTAATTGAGCAGTGGTATTTCTCTTGTTTTTCCTTGCATCTTCATAAGCTTGAAAAACGTCGTTTCTTAATTGTTGTGTAAATGATAATGAGGACATAGAATAAACTTATTGCCTAGTAAATGCTTGGACACAGCGAACACTAAACCCGTTCGCGCGATTGTTGTTGTTGGATGGATTCACGTTACTACTGTTGAAGTTCAAGTTGTAACCGTTATTGTCATTGTACGGTGAAGAACTCCAATAGTTACCGTTACTGCCAACGTTGTTTATGCTGCCATTGTTGGAATTACGATAGCCAGCAGGAATCGTAACCACTCAATAAATTCATGTTGGAATGCTAATAGAAAGCCAACATGAAGATTGGATTATTCATCCGGCATACCCTATAACTACGCCCTTTGACTTTATTATTCGTTAGTAGCGTACCATTTACGTCATAGGAGGGTTACTGAATTTACATATCTCACTCTTGAAGGTACCCTATCAAGCGACCTTTCAAGACTCTGGATAATGCTTGAAGTAAAATCTATGTCCTCATATTTTTATTTTTCTTTTTGTTCTAAATTTTGTTCTTTTTTCTGTTCTGATTTCATCCAGCTTGTCAGCTGTTTAGAAACACTTTCCATCATTTCTGCTAGAAATGCATATTGATTTAAATGCAATTCTTTCAAATCTTTGGCTATACGTACCTGCAGTTTGACTTTGACTATTTTTACTCTGCAAGACGAAATAAATGCAATTTTGCTTCTTGTAGAATTTGCTTGATAGATGAGTTGTAAGATTTCTATTATTTCCTTCTTAAGATCTTCACCTAAGCTATATCGTATATCACGTCGCCAATGCTGGCTTACATTAAATATCTGAAATAACAGATCATACGTAGCCTTGAATACTGGTAAATCATCGTATTTTGCCATTGAGCATATTCTTTAAATCAATAAGAAACATCATACATTCCATAGGAGTCTTACTTTCTATATTGAAAGCAAGTATCTTATTCACAATGTTTTCATTTGAACAAATTAAATTTTCATTCTTTAATTGAGTTTTCTCCTTACGTTGTGGAGTATATAAAGCTATAGTTTTTTTCCACTCCTCAAAAGAAAGAGTTGGAGTAAAAGAAAGAGGCTTGATGGTACAAGAGGAATCTTCTTTTGAAACAAAACTAAATTTATCTTTAAGTTTTTCAAGGGAAGCTAAAGGGAAACCTATATGAACCATTTCTCTATCTATCTCTCTAAATACTTGTTTCTTGGGTTTACAATTCATTACAGCAAAAACAAATATATATGCTGAATATTCATAGGCCTTCCAAAAAGCACCTTCTTTGTGTAAATGAATTGTTTCTGAATGTTCATTCTCCTGTTTCAATATATCTTTTTTCGTCATTTCAAAATATAAAAATTGTTGAAAAGCCGCCAAGGGCGGCATGGGAAGGGTGGGCTTTAAATGCCCACCCTAGAATAAATCAAATAAATCAAATGCGGAAACAAGTTCCGCTTTATTCTTGGACACAGCGAACACTAAACCCGTTCGCGCGACTGCGGCTGTTGGATGGATTCACGTCACTACTGTTGAAGTCCAAGTAGCAACCGTAATCGCCATTGTACGGTGAAGAACTCCAATAGTAACCGCCACTGCCAACGTTGCCTATGCTGCCATTGAAGGAAAGACGATAGCCAGCAGCAGGGAACCAGTTGCCTTCATAGGTACGTCCCTTGTTACTGGAATCCCAGGTGAATGTTGTGGTAGAGAAGTTAGAGAAATTTTCTCTGTTTGGCAATCTCCATCCCTTTGGGCTTGGGTCAAAGAGTGATTTGCCGGCAGCGTCGGTAATATCATTCCACTTCTTGGAAGTGTAATTGTTAGGCGAAGCCCAATCGTAAGGGGAAGAATCACCGTAAGTATAGAACACCGCAGGAGTCTGCATTGCTTTGGCAAAAGTAACCTTACCGGAAGTAACGGTAGTTTTTCCTATAGAAGTACCATTGATATCATATCTATCGATATCCCCAGTGAATGGATCTTTTCGTCCGAACTGATAGTAAAGACCATGAGTCTTTGCACCATCAGAAGGAGTAGCCGACATAGCACCAAGGTTTCTGTCCATGAATCCACCAACAAGTTGCGGTTCTTCAGTAATCCAGAGGTGCCAGCTCCAGAGATAAGCATCATTACCAGCCCCCTTCTTCTTTACACCGACAACAATATTTCCTTTCTTGCCACCAACGGTTTTGACATAAAGCGGCTGATTGCCCTTACCCTCATAGGTATCTCCGGAAATAACATTACCAGAAGCATTACAGAAATTGATGGCACGAGAATTAATATCCTGCCAGATAACCTCTGCTACCCATTCAGACTTTTTGTCGAGCACGTTAGCGGCATCACCTACATCCGGATTAGACCAGAAAATATTGATATTGTTGACAACATCAATCTTGCCTACATTAGCACCGGTTGGGTCCAGGATGAGACAGTTGGCAGTAGCAGGAAGTTCCGGAAGAGAATAATTTGGGAGATTCACACCTTCTGCCGTCCAATCCCCTATGTTCACGTTCAGCTTGATGTCCTTACCGCTGATAAGCTGATTGCCTTCCTCATCCTGTCCAGCACCATTTGTGAAGTCAAGAGTATAGTTGTAACGCTTGCCCATCTGCCAGGAATCACCAATACCAACATACGCCCACTTGTCAGAGCACAACACCTTGCCACCTTGCATGGCGATGGAAACCTTCAGTGCGATGTAAGCACCATCAGCAGCCTTGTTGGCAGAGGTCAAAGCCTGAGGAATAAGCATAAAAGGCACATTACCCTGCTCCTTGAAATCCTTGACATCAGAAGAAAGCTCCACAGCACCATTCTCCCACTCAGTGGTATAGCTACCAGTCTGAGAATCCTGTGACCAGGAAGCATCATTACCATCCCCACCGGAAGAAGGGAATTTGAAAGAACTCTTGCTCATGACATTTCCAATCTTTACACCCGAAACCTTGACGGTGTAAGCCTTGTTGTCGTTCTTGGCAGCAACTGTAATCTGAGAAAGCGCATGCTTGAACTTGATATCAACGCCGTCCGTACCATTTTCTTCCAGATTACCCTTGGCATAGGCATAGATGAAATCCTTCTGTTCGGCAGCAGCAGCTTTCGGCGAGAAGTTCTCCAACTTCTGGAACTGGTGATCAATGCTGAAAGAGGCTCCATCAGCATCCTCACTCGTAGCCATCTTGCAAGGCTCTGCAGGAGCATAGGCATAAAAGTTCAGATACTCAGAAGATGTAGGCCAGAAGAAGCTACCTTCGTTGGTACTCCAAGCCCCATCAGCCTTGGTGTAAGCGACATTCTCCATGTAGTTGTCCGCCCCAGGAAGGAAAGCCGTAACCTTGAAGGCATCAAGGTTATCGATGGTAGTCTCCACGGCACGAGAAGAAGCAGCGTGAGGCACAGTAGGATTAAGCAGAATGGAGCGGTTAGAGATTCGCCCTCCCATAGTGTCCTGCTCATTTGAACAGGAAGTGGCCAGCATCACCGATGCGAGAGCCACGTAAAGACAATGTTTCTTTTTCATTTATCAATATATAATAGGTAATTAATTTCTAAACAAATCCTTGATTCCGCCAATGGAACCCAGGAGATTGGTCGCTTCATAAGGAAGATAGACAACCTTGCTATCATTCCCCTGAGCAACATCCTGCATCATGTTGATGTATTTCTGAGCAAGGAGATAGTTGGCAGGATTACTGCTCTGCCCGACAGCCTCAGTAATCTTCTGGATGGCGATAGCTTCAGCTTCCGCCTTTCTGATACGAGCAGTAGCTTCACCCTCAGCAGCCAGGATAGCCTTCTGTTTAGCCGCTTCCGCCTTATTGACTATAGCCGCCTTTTCACCTTCAGAAAGCAGCCGTTGCTTCTCCTTCTCACCTTCGGAAGTAAGGATGGTGGCACGTTTGTTGCGTTCAGCCTGCATCTGCTTCTCCATGGCCTGAAGAACGCTGCTCGGCGGTGTGATATCCTGCAACTCCACACGGTTCACCTTGATACCCCACTTGTTGGTGGCATCATCGAGAACCGAACGCAGCTTTGTGTTGATGGTATCACGAGAAGTAAGCGTCTGATCCAGTTCCATTTCACCGATGATGTTGCGCAGTGTTGTCTGAGTCAACTTCTCAATAGCATTGGGAAGGTTGTTGATTTCATATACGCTCTTGAAAGGATCCACAATTTGGAAGTAAAGCAGAGCATTGATCTGCATCTGGATATTATCCTTGGTGATAACATTCTGACGGTCAAAATCATAAACCTGTTCCCTTAAATCAATGTTGCTGGTATATCCATACTTACCGTTCCTCATCACGACAACCTCCTTGGCATGGTCAATGAACGGAATGATGACATTGATGCCAGGATTGAGAGTAGCATAATAGCGGCCCAGGCGTTCAATGATTTTCGTCTCACTCTGAGGAATGATGACAACAGATCTCACCACCAGCACAATCGTCATGATGCAAACAAGGAATAATACATAAATTCCCATATCCATAACTGAAAAAATAAAGGGGAGAAAACCTCCTCAAAAAGCGAGAAAGAATCTCCCCATATGAAAACCACTTATTATAAGAGAAAAATAACAACTCAACTATGCATTAACAGTCTTGTTCTCAGGTGTGAAACCAGAAACAGTAACGTTAAGCTTGATGTTCTTACCGGAAATGATGAGGTTGCCATCAGCATCCTGTCCAGCACCATTTGAGAAGTCAAGAGTATAGTTGTAACGCTTACCCATCTGCCAGTCGGTATCGATAGCAACATACGCCCAGCTTTCACCATCAGCACCATAAATCACCTGACCACCCTTTGTAGTAATCTTGACCTTCAATGCGATATAAGAACCGGTAGAAGCCTGTGTCTGAGACATCAGCAACTGTGGGATGAGCATGAAAGGCACATTACCCTTGGCACTGAAATCAGTAACGTCGGACCCCAACGTAACGGCTTCTGTCAAAGAAGTTGTATAATCACCAGTCTGAGAATCCTGAGTCCAGGAAGCATCAGTACCATCACCATTATAAGAAGGGAAAGTAAAAGTACCCTTGTTCTTGATACCGCCGAGCTTTACGCCAGACACCTCAATGGTATAAGCAGTGTTGGTGTTCTTGGCAGAGATAGTAATCTCAGAGAGAGCATGCTTGAAGTCGATGGCAATACCATCATCAGCGTTACCGGTCTTGTTACCCTTGGCAAAGGCATAAACGAAGTCCTGCTGATCTGCGGCAGCATCATTTGGAGAGAAGTTCTCCATCTTCTGAGTTGAACTTGTAATGTTGAAGGTATAACCATCCTTGCCAGGTTTGGCTGGAGCATAAGCATAGAAATGCAGGTTGCTGTCATCAGCCGGCCAGAAGAATGTACCAGCATCAGTACCGTAACCATCACTGCTCTTTGAATATTTGACACCAGCCATGTAATTAGCCTCACTTTCCTGGAAGGCAGTAACATAGAAGTCCTGCAAGTTAGCCAGACTAGTCTCCACGGCACGAGAGTGATTCACTGACGGATAGATGGAAATCTGCTTGGAGTTAGAGAAAGAGGAAGCGAGTCCGTTCTCCTCCTGTGAACACGAAGTGGCGAGCATCACCGATGCCAGAGCCACGAATAATACATTTTTTCTTGTCATATATCTTAAAAGTAAATAAAATACTATCAGTCAAAGCCGCACTGCTTTCCCAAGCAGCACGGCAACATAGCAAAGATAATAAATATCTAAACTAACATTTCCCCTTAAGAAAATAATCTTAATAAATTTAAACTATAAATTTGCTTAAAAAATAAAACCAAAAAGAACATACTACTTTCACAAGCGGTATGTTTTAAAGAAATAGTTTAATGCTATGAAAAAAGTTTCATCAATATTATAAATATCTAGAACCTTCATTCAGGAATATACATTCAATTTGGCTTTCCGTCCGGATTTTAGGAGTAGTCAGCTTCTCACCATCCAGTTCTCTGAGAAAGTCAGGCGTTCTCCACCATTTCTTCACATCTTCGATGGAAGAACCGGTGTCAGCGGCACATTGTTCAATATCCTTTGACATAGGATTTTGGAATCTCCAGAAGCAGATTTTCGGTGCGGACTTAGATAGGGTAAGTTCACCCAGGAGAGACTTATTTTCCAACCAGCTTTCATAAGGCGGCAAGATATCCTCCTCGTCTTCCATCTTCTCAACGTCGTCCACCTCATCAAGTATATCTGCGTCATCAATATCACGTTCCTCATCCATATACCAGTCGAGGAATGTCTTGGCAGAGTTCTCGTTATCATCCAAGCCTTTCTTGGCGATAAAGTGTAGATATCTCCCGGTCATATTATCGGATGCATGTTCAATCAGCTGACTGGCAGTGATCTGTTCATCCTGATAATAGACCAAGAGAGTATCGAAGTCATAATTGTTGCCTTCAAGAATCATAAGTAAAAAATATGGTTATCTGCCCATGGCAGCACTACGTTTATTTTTCTGTGCAATCTCACTCTGGATATCCTGCATTTCATCGGTATAATCCTCCTCGTTGACATAAGAGAGATTATTGTTCTCATCGTTAACCCAGCAGCCATAGATACCGAAGGAGTAGCGAGGAAGCTTGTTTTCATTGAGATTTTCATCCAGCCTGTTACCCCTGGACATCTTGATACCCTTTTCCTCAGAAAGGTCAACGCTGTATGTGACACATCCCTGATCCTTTGTAAAGGTGATAACTTCTCCGGTAGAGAGCTGCTTTGCAGATTCCTCGGGAACGCCCACCTGCTTGGTAAGGATTTCAAGATTATGCTCAATAACGCTCTTAGGGCATGAGACAATCTGGTTCGTAGTCTCATCAAGCTGGTAATACATATCCGGTTTTCCATCAATGGAAGCGAGTAATACCTTACCGCTTCTGAGTGTTTTCTGCTGTTCCTCATCAAATCCTTCCATATTAATATGGCTGAAATAAGGCATGACGAAAACATCTACCCCGACATTAGTTCTAACAAGTGAAATTCTGGCCTTACCTTTCTTGTCATCGATATTGAAAGGCAGCACAGGCGTTCTTTCACCAGAGAGAAGGCTTTCAATCACATTCTCCGGGAGATCGTCAACCATTTCCTGTGTAAGGCCATGCTCACTTAATATCTCGTATGGAATCTCATCCATAGTAAAATTTTCCTTTTTTCTCATAATTGCTAAAATTTTGATGCAAAGGTACGCTTAATAAAGCGGAATGCAGAATAAAAAAGGCACAACCTTTTATTTTAACACTTTCAAGAGCAAAACAGCCGTTTTATGTCAAATTACTTTATGAAAGTGTTAAAATAAAAGCTAGTGTCTTAAAAATGCCCTCTTTAAATGATTAAATAGTACCTTTGCATATTAATTAAGGTGTTGTCAAGATGAAAACAAGAAAGATTGCAAAGTTGATAATAATGATTTATCTCCTTGTGCCACAAGTGGTTTACGCCCAACAAAAAGGAGACAACCAAGACTATTGGATAGACAAGTTCTTCAGTGTGAGCTTTCCATTGAAGAGTATCAAGGTCAACTCAGCCTTCGGAATACGTTCTGATCCATTCTCTGGGAAGCATAAGCGGCATAATGGTCTGGATCTGAAAGCCAGATATGAGGAAGTGCTCAGTATGTTTGACGGTCTGGTAGAAGCTATAGGCAGCGATAGAGGTTCCGGGAAATATATAGTCATGCGATATGGCGTATATACGGTAAGTTATTGTCATTTATCCCAAATCTGGGTAAGACAGGGGCAAGCAGTACTGGCAGGAGACGCAATAGGCGTAAGTGGCAATACAGGCCGTTCAACCGGTCCGCACCTGCATCTGACAAGCAGATATCACGGTCAGTTGGATGATCCTATCAATCTGCTCCTGCATATCAGGGAAACCCGCAAGAAGGCATTGAAGGCGTTGAATCTAGATGATGACAATCTTTCCACCCCGGAAGATTTCATCCGCCGATATGCCGACATAGCGATGCGTCAGCAGAAAAAGTACGGAATCCCGGCATCAGTCATTCTAGCTCAGATGGCTTATGAGAGTGGATGGGGAAGCAGCGACCTGGCACAGAAGGGCAATAATTATTTCGGCATCAAATGCAGCAGTAGCTGGTTGCGTCAGGGGCTTCCATACAGTCTTCATTGCGATGACCGTCCCAACGAGAAGTTCTGCAACTTCTCCTGTGTAGAAGAGGGAGTAGAGTACCATACAAGGCTACTGATGAGTGACCGGTATGCCCGGTGTTGGAGATATGGTCCGACAGACTATCATAACTGGCTTAAGACCATCAAGGCTTCCGGCTATGCGACCCGAAAAGACTATGTATCACGCTGTGAGAAAATCATAAAGAAGCATAAGTTGTATCTTTATGACCAGAAAGCGTTGAAGACCTAAAAGAAAAAACAAGAAGTTATACATTAATATATATAAATAAATGAAAAAGAAATTATCGTTGATTTTAGGAGCAGCCTTTGTCTGCAGCCTGGCAAATGCCCAGGTATATGGTGATGATGAGAAGGATTACATCAAGTATTCCCAGAATACACCTGGAGTATTGGCAAATGACAATGCCAAACCATTCTTCTCCGGACAGGAGAAGTTTCATCTGTCATCCTTCTCTTCCAACTGGTTTGTATCCGTCAAGTCTGGTGTGTCCATTTTCAATGGAGTACCCCTTGGATGCGATGATATGTTCGGAAGAACCAAATATATGTTCTCTGCAAGTGCAGGAAAGTGGCATTCTCGCTTCTTTGGAACCCGGATAACCTTCCAGGGGTTCAATTTTGACAACTGCAACGGAGAGAGTATGAACTACCAGAATCTCCATGCAGATATCCTGTACAATCTCAGCAGTTACTATCGAGACAGCTATGCCACCCTACCCCGATGGGATTTCGTACCATACGTGGGAGCAGGAATCATGAGAAATTCCACAGTAGGAAACAGACCATTTGGCTTGTCATACGGAGCAATGGTAAGCTATCGGGTAACAGACAGAGTACATGTGACCGCCGAACTGGGTGGAACTTCCACCTTCCAGCATTTTGATGGAGTCGGAAAAGAAAAGCATTTCGGTGATGACCTCTTCCAGGCAAGCATCGGACTTACCGTTGATCTTGGCAAACAGGGCTATGTAGCCAAGAAGTCTCTGGGCGTTCTCAATACAGGAGATATGGGAACGGTCACGGATCTGACCAGATATCCAAAGAATGACTACAAGGGACTCAACGACCTTCGCAAGAGGCTTTACGATGAAGAAGCAGCAGCAAGGCTTAGCCAAAATAACGGTTATGCAGACGGCATCAAGTCTCCAATACTCTTCTTCTTCAAGATCAATTCAACCAACCTCGTAGATAAGCAGCAGAAGGTTGAGATTGGTGAGATAGCCGCCGCTGTCAACAAGTATGACCTGAAAGTAAGGATTGTCGGAGCAGCAGACAGCAAGACCGGCAAGCCAGGCTACAACCGCAAGCTGAGTGTGAAGCGAGCAAGATATATAGCCAAGCTGCTCATGAGGGCAGGAGTCTCTAAGGAAAGAATGACAGGTTCAAGCCAGGGAGGTATTAATATATACAAGCCTTATACGGCAAACCGTCATACTTGTGTAATCCTCTACAAGTAACAAGAAACAGCGTCCTCTTCCTTCACAAGCAAGGGAGAGGACATAAAAATATAAAGCAATGGAAAAGATACAGTATGCCAGTATCGGCAGATACCACAGTTTCGGTAGTGTTTATACCAATATGATGAGCAAGGTGTTCACCTGGATGACATTTGCGCTTATCATTACAGGGGTTACAGCCTATGGAGTAGCTAGCAGTCCTACCCTTCTGAGAACCTTGTTTACGAGCGATTCCTTGTTCCTTGGGCTTCTCCTAGCCCAAATGGTTCTGGTCTTGGTATTGACAGCAGTATTGAACAGATTGTCGGTCGTAATGGCAACATTTCTCTTCATTCTCTATTCCGTTTTGAACGGAGTACTGTTGTCAGGCATCTTCGTACTATATACCATGACAAGCATTTCCAAGGTATTCTTTATTACCGCAGGAACATTTGGTACAATGGCAATATATGGTTATTGTACCCGTAAGAATCTTGCCTCTATGGGGAAGATTCTCTTCATGGCTCTTATCGGTTTGGTAATAGCCACGGTAGCAAATCTGTTTATGAAGAGCAGCGGATTGGAGTATATTATCAGCTATGTGGGAGTGGTTGTCTTTTCAGGTCTCACGGCCTGGGATATGCAAAAGATAAAGAGGCTTCTTCAACGTGAATATGAAGACAACGAGAGTACGCAAAAGATGTGTCTTCTAGGAGCAATGACACTCTATCTTGATTTTGTGAATCTCTTTTTGAACTTCGTGAAAATCTTAGGGAACAGAAAATAAGCAATAACTAAAATTTAAAAGATATGACATATACCGGAGTAAACAGCTACCCTAGGCAGCTGGATGTAGCCCCAGAGCTTCGTAGAACGCTAGAGGCAAATGGAATGCAAGCCCACATCGGGCGCACGGAACGTGGAACTTATCAGCTCATAACCATGAGCCATGACAACAAGATTCCTCATTATTATGATTTGACAGACAGACAACTGGCAGACCTGGTGAATCAGGGAACAAACAACCTGAACAAGAAAGGCTATACAACGTTTGTCAATCTTGTTAAGAAAGACTATCATGTTCCAGAGTCATGGGTTGCTGCAAAAAACGTCAATTCTCCTGTGAATATGGGACTTTTTGGATATACACTCTCGCCTGGCGAATATGGAATTGGAAGTCCATACCGATTCAGACCATTCCACGGATCCAGCTTTGGTCCCTTCGACGGTTGTTTCCACGGAGTGAACCTCAGAAGAGTCGGTGGTTCACTTTTCTATGATGATCGTCGTTATATCGTCGGAGAGAGACCCGACGGACGAATGGTTGCCGGAGAGTTGAAGTCTGGATCCTATGGATTCTACTCCAAGCCGGAACAGAAGAATGATGTTCTGTCAAATATCAAGGTAGCGGAGAAGAAGGCAAAACCTTTTGCAATGACAGACGAGGAGAAGAAGCATGTCACTTGTCTGAAAAATATTACCTGGTATCAGAACGGTCTAGGTTGGGCAACAGGAGATACCATCAATAGCATGCTATCCACCCATGGGCTTGAACTCAACGAGAAGGACAAGACATTGACCGTCAAGGCTAAAGGATCCACCAAGGCGTTTGTCTATCACCTTAGTGATGATGACGCAAAGATTCTTTTCAACCAGAAAATCAAGGTGGAAACCAAAAAGGGCAAGATCATCAATGAAAAGGACGGCAATAGCCTTGACGAACGTCTCCACTGCATTAACAACATCATCAAGGAAGACTTTGATGACAAGGTTACAGCTGCAAAATTGAACGAGCGTGACTATATCTCCCTCAAAATCAATGAAAAGAATCAGCAGCAGCAGTTAGCCGAGCAGCAGCCACAGCAAGCCATGGGCGCAGGTAATGATATCATAGACTTTACGGCTTCAAGAGAGGCTTACCGCACCGGTTTCATAGACCATTGGAACTCCATTGGTGTTGTTGATGGTCGCCAGCTTGATGAGACTAAGGGCTTTTATTTGCCTACCAAGGGCGGCAGAGCCGTGAGTGTCGGAGAAATCCAGGTCTATCCATCAAGTGACGGTATTGACAGAGGGCAGACCTATAAGATGACAGCAGTCATCAACGAGAAGGTCTTTACCCATAATATCAGCAAGGAAGACTATATGAAGTTTCTGAACTATGATGACGAGCACCGTCTGGAGCTTTTTGACCGTACTTTCAAGGAAGTGCAGATCAAGTCATCCAAGAATGGACCTTTGACAGACCCGTTCCGTTCCGATCGTCTTGATAATTCCCAGACAGCAACCAAGCTTGAAGGAAATTACTGTTTCGTCGTTGGAAAGGAAGCAACAACCATCACTTCTGCCACAGCCTGGAAAGATGAGGTCTCCGGCAACTATACACTTAATGTCAGAGACGGCAAGGATGCCGGAATGTGGTCATTCAAGATTACCGAGGCCCAGTATCTTGCCTTCAAGAATGCAGGTTCCTCAGAAAAGGCACAGATGTTGGCAACCCTGATACCATGGAACGAGCAGTTCAAGGGTAATGTTCGTGTAGTAGCGACACAAGACCTTCACCGTCCTTTAGGTACCTTACAAGCTAACGGAACCCAAAAGGAAATCCGTCCGGAGGTTCTGGAAGAACTTAAGGCCAAGGGAATGGGGTATGTGCCTAAAGAGTTTGCAGCACCCAAGAACACAAAGGACGCAAAAGTTTCAGAGCCAGACAAGTCAAATCAGACTGATAACGCAAAGGAGCAGAAAGGTCAAACTATTCCACCATCAGCCAATGATTATCAGGTAAATATAAATGGCGAGAATCTGAACTTGAACGATATCCGTGCCCAGACCCGAAAGAACCTTCTTGGAGACGCACAGGTAAACGGCGAGTCCCTGGATAACATCAAGGAGAGTAAGGAATGGAGACGTTCCGGAGAAAATGGACGTTCTACCGAGATTGGAGATATAACTGTTGAGAAGCTGCGGGATGCAGACGGCAAGCCTATCGAGGGAAAATACGTCATGTCCGCAGTCATCGACGGTAATGTAGTGAGCCATGAAATCAACCAGAAGCAGTATGACAAGTTCCTTGTCGTCAACGACTATCAGCGAATGAAGCTCTTTGACAAGATCTTCCCGGAGGTGGAAATGAAAACCAAGGAAGGAAGAGGCTTTAATCTGGGAGCTGCCATTCTTGCTGCAGTAACGGTAGGTGTTGGAGCAGCAGCCATGATGTCACGAAGAGACCACTCCGGACCAGATATATATATGGATGTGTACTCCAAGCCTGGAGTTGTTTCTCCTGGAGCCGTTGCGTCAGCCCTTTATGAGGATAAGCTGCAAAGAGATATGGAAAATGGAATGTCTCATGGTATGGGAAGAGGCTTTTAGCCTCTCCCCTTCTCCCAAATTAGATATTTATGAGTTTAAATCAATCCAACTGCTTTCAGTCTTTAGTACTCCGTCCCCACTGGATTCAGTTTTTCATCAACGAGTTGTTCATCTTGATACTGACGATAGGCTGTTTCTATCTTGTTTATTTCGGTGAAGCAACAATAGGTCGAAGTGATTATTTCAGCATACTGCTGATTCCGGGAGTGTTGCTGTTGTTCTATTTAGTATGCAGAGCTATCTATATGTTCCGTATGGTTTATGTCATCACCCCAGAACAGTTGATTCTGCTTAGGGGAATACTGTCGCATTCTACGGACTATATAGAGCTATATAGAATAGTTGACTATCAGCAGCACCGAACCTTTCTGCAACAGATTTTTGGACTGAAAGATGTCATCATATACACTGGAGACAGAAATAACCGGAAAGTGATAATTACAGGGGTAAGAGAGTCCATTGATGTAGTATCTGAATTGAGAATCAGAGTAGAGTTTAACAAAAAGAGACGAGGAATTTATGAATTTACGAATCAATCTTAAGTATTTTGCCTTGACACTGCTCCTGTCTTTCGGTTGCAGCGTCAAGGCCGGTGTGACGGAATCAAATCCAGGAGAAATAGCTGCCCTCACCAAGGGAGAAGCCATGGTAAACGGAACAATATCCAAGCAAATTGCAGATCAGACCGCCATTACCGGAGAAGTAGGAACCCTGTATTTACAGACATCCATTATGAAGAAATGGGAGCGTAATTATATGAATTACCTTGAAAACGGATATAACTATGCAAGTACAGTATTGGCATGTAGCAGTCTCTATGCAGACGGAGTAAGAACATTCATGAACCTCATAGAGTTAAACAAGGCTTTATCCCATAACCCACAGGGACCATTTGCATCCATTTCTATGACCAACATCTATATGGAAGTGGCGACGGAACTTGTTGAAGTATATAAGTTAATAAAAATAGCTACCGGTCCAAGTAACATGAACCTCTTGACTGGTTCTGAACGGTCACAGATTCTCTGGTATCTCTCCCAGAAATTGGAGTCTCTCAACAAAAAGCTTCACCATCTTGCACTCTGTGTTTCCATATATTCCTTCCAGGATGTATGGAATCAAGCTACGGTGGGTATGGCCGAAAAGTCACATGGTCAGATAGCAAGGGAAGCTTTCGGACGAATGAAGAATGCTTGCTATGCCTGTAATGCGTTATATAGACAATAAAGATGAAAAAGATGAGAAATAAATACATATATATAAGTATTGTGTTACTTTTCCTGTTGCCATCAAGGATGTCTGCAGGAATAGATCCTACCAGAGCTGCTGCCTTTGCAACAATAGCAGCCGTCGCATCCAAGGTGAACATCGCACAGGATGCAGTGATAACATCCCAGTTGGGTGCACATATCGTATTAAACAATGAAGTAAAGAAAGTCACGAATTTCAAGAGAAAATTCAATGAATATCTCAGTACTTACAATGATATTCTTGCTCTGGCAGCGCAGCTTTATGGAGTCTATTATGAGATTGATCTTGCCATTACCAATGTTCGAAATTTAAAGACTGTAGTTCTGAAGGTTCCGGAGAATGTATTGGCCGTGTCAATCATAGACAAGAAGAACTCAATCTACAACAATATTCTAGAAACAGGAATAAAGGTTGCCGGTGACATAGAATCCGTACTTCCTTATCACAAGGATCCAGAAAAAAATCCTAAGATGACACAGAAAGAGCGAATCATGGCAATAGGAAAGATTCGAGCATCTTTACGTAGAATGAATCTTCTGATGTACAATCTCTGTCGATCCATCAAATACACCACGCTGATGGATGCCTGGTATTACTATAGTAAACATCATCCGGCAGGAGCATCAACCAGACCTATGGCTGATATAGTGTCAGAGTGTCAGAAAAGGTGGATAGATAATGCAAGAGGAGCAAACAAATATAACACAAGAAAATAGAAACAATATATGGAAGAATCAAAGGAATTACAGGGAATGTACACCTTTTTCCGTTCGATGATATACGTCTGGCTGCTAGGCGAATTTTTCATGTATGCACTTGATCCGACCGCCTTGGACTTTCTTGGCGGTCTGGTTGTTGACATTCATAACAGAATGGGAACCTGGGGAGTTTATAAGTTCCTGCCATATTGCAAGGTTGCTAATCTCATGCTGGTAATCATTACCTGCATCGGAACAAAGAACAAGAAGCAGCTGGAGTTTAACGCAAGAAAAATGGTCTTTATGCCATTAGGCATAGGACTATTACTTGTTATGCTTTCCGTCTTCGTCTATAATCTTGACAGCAATTCAAGAATCTGGATATTGAAGACAAACCTCTGGATTTATATGATATTTTCACTCTTGGGAATCATCCTTATTCATGCAGCCTTGGATAATATCTCAAAGTATTTCAAGGACGGAATGCTGAAAGACCGGTTCAACCTGGAGAACGAGAGCTTTGAACAGACAGATGAACTTGTTGACAACAAATATTCCGTCAACATTCCTATGCGCTATTATTATAGAGGTAAGTTCCGCAAGGGATGGATCAACATAGTAAATCCTTTCCGAGGAACATGGGTTGTAGGTACACCAGGTTCCGGTAAATCATTCTCAGTTATTGACCCTACCATACGTCAACACAGTAAGAAAGGCTTTGCCATGGTTGTCTATGACTATAAGTTCCCTACCCTGGCGACAAAGTTATACTATCATTATCGTAAGAACATGGCACAGGGCAATACGCCAAAGGGATGTAAGTTCAATATCATCAATTTCGTCGATGTAGAATACTCTAAGAAGGTCAATCCTATACAGCAGAAGTATATTGGCAACCTGGCTGCTGCACAGGAAACAGCAGAGACCCTTATTGAATCACTCCAGAAGGGTCAGAAAGGTAACGGCGGTAGTGATGACTTCTTCCAGAAATCAGCTACCAACTTCCTTGCAGCATGTATATACTTCTTTGTCAACTACAACAAGAAGCCATACGCCAAAGATGGAACAGAACTTGTTGCAGAGTATATGACTGATGAGGAAACCGGTCATAAAAGACTGACTGGAAGAGTATTTGCAAAAGGCGTACCAGGAGTTCAAGTTGAGCCGGCATACTGGAAGGGACAGTATTCAGATATGCCTCATGTACTGTCTTTCTTGAATCATGACTATCAAGAGATTTTCGAGGTATTGGAAACAGACCCGGAAGTATATCCTCTCTTGGGTCCATTTATGACCGCCTTCAAGAATAAGGCGATGGAACAGTTGGAAGGTATGATTGGTACTCTTCGTGTGCAGACTTCACGTCTGGCCACAAAGGAGTCATATTGGGTATTCAGCGGTGACGATTTCGACCTTAAGGTCTCAGATCCGCATAATCCTAGTTATCTGCTCATTGCCAACGACCCGGAAATGGAAAGTATCAACGGAGCCTTGAACGCACTTATTCTGAACCGACTTGTAACACGAGTAAACAGTGGACAGGGTAAGAATGTTCCGGTAAGTATCATTGTCGATGAGTTACCGACACTCTACTTTCACAAGATAGACCGTCTGATTGGTACGGCCCGAAGTAATAAGGTAGCCGTAACCCTGGGTTTCCAGGAGCTTCCGCAGCTGGAGGCAGACTACGGAAAGGTAGGTATGCAGAAGATCATCACCACGGTAGGTAATGTAGTCAGCGGTTCAGCACGAGCAAAGGAGACTCTTGACTGGTTGTCCGGCGACATATTCGGTAAGGTGGTTCAGCTTAAGAAGGGAATCACTATCGATAGAGATAGAACATCCATCAATCTGAATGAGAATCTGGACAGTCTCGTTCCTGCTTCCAAGATTTCCGATATGCCGACCGGTTGGATATGCGGCCAGACAGCACGCGACTTTACCGTAACCAAGCTTGGCCGTCGCGACTCCATGGATATTCTGACAACGGAAGAGTTCAAGACTACCAAGTTCTACTGCAAGACTAACTTTGACATGGATGCCATCAAGGCCGAAGAGGAAGATTACAAGAACTATCCTCTGCCAAAATTCTACACCTTCAAGACACCAGATATGAAGGAACGCACCTTGTACAACAACTTCAACCGTATCGACCAAGAAGTTAAGGACATGATACTTACAATCCAGCAGCAGCAGAAAAAGACGAATAAAGACAGCGAGACAAATGGAAATAAAAAATAAAATCATAAATTAAAAGAGAGGTGGTTGAAATTTTCGACCACCTCTCTTGCTATAATAGAAACAACGAAAGATTATGCTAGTTTTTCTGTACCAAAAGTTTAATCGAGTACTTGCCTACTTTCACAATAACCAGAGATTCTGAGACTGCACAAGAAGCAACACCATCTACTGCAGCAGAAGATCCTACGAGTTGACCATCAGCAGTAAAGAACTTAGCAGTCTCACCTGTTTTGAGGCCATAGACGGTAACAATTCCCCTATCTGCAGAAGCCATGATTCCACGTGTTTCAACGTGGTTGATGTTTGTAGCATCCGAATCTTTGCCGAGCCAATATAAAATTGCTTCTGCTGTTTCTGAAAGTCTATAGCCTTTTGCAGAAGCATATACGGATATATTGTAGGCAGCAGCAAGAGAAACATTGCCTTCCTTATTGGCTGCTTTGGTGACGATATCATCATCTGTTATGGTATAGTGATATTGGACTCCTGGAGTATCACAAGAGAATCTGAGTTTTCCTTCCTCATACGATATAGAAGGAGTAGCACACTGTTCGGTAGCATATTCATCTGAATCATCTGGATTCCAAGCTTCCAGATACCTGTAATCAGAACTCAGTTCTTCTTTGTAGGTATCAAGATGCTCATTTGGCACCATAATACGGCAAGTCGAAGGAATCTCCGCATCAACGATACCAATAGGCATAGCTCCCTTGAAATATAACGTGTCGAGACTGTTGCAGTTCTTGAAGCAACTTGCTCCCAGTTTAGAAACACCAGCCGAAACGGTTAAAACAGACAGTTTCTCACAACCAGAAAAGCTATTATCCCTAAAGGAAGTTACACTCGAAGGAATTGATATAGAAGACAAATTACTACATTCTTTGAAACAGTCTTCACCAATTTCTTTTACTCCTAGAGGAACAACGACATTTCTCAGTTTTTCACAACCACTGAAGCAGTTCCAACCTATTTTTGTAACTGTAGATGGAATATTTACAGAAGATAATCTGGTACACCCTGCGAAGCAATTATCTCCCAACTCAACCATTCCAGAAGGGATAGCCACAGAAGACAATCTTATACATCCCTTGAAGCAATTGCTTGGCAAACTACTTACGCTTGAAGGAATGGAAACAGAAGTCAATCCGCTGCACCCTGCAAAACAACTATCTTCCAACGCAGTCACTCCTGCAGGTATCGTTACAGAAGTAAATCCAGTACAATTGGCAAAGCTGCTCCATCCCAACGCAGTCACTCCTGCTGGTATCGATACAGAAGTCAAACTGCTGCAACCATAGAAACTACTTTCACCTATTTTAGTAACACTTGACGGCATCTTGATTGTTGTCAGATTGCTGCACCCTGCAAAACAACTATCTTCCAATACTTCCGCACCAGGCAAGATAGTAACAGAAGTCAATTTCTTGCAGTCAGAAAAGCTTTTTTTCGCAATTTTGACAACACTTGAAGGAATTTCGATAGAAAACAAATTGTTACAACCATAGAAGCAGTTTTCTCCTATGAGAACTACAGACGAAGGTATTGTTCCGGAAGTCAGTCCTGTGCAACCGGAGAAACACGCCTTTCCAAATTCAGTAATCTCAGCAGGAATATCAATAGAGGTCAGTTTGCTGCATCCCTCAAAACAGTTATCGCCGAACTTAGTCACAGTTGATGGAATTTTAATAGAGGTCAAATTGCTGCACCCTGCAAAGCAATTATCTCCCAGCTCCCTGACTCCAGGTTGAATGATAACGGAAGCCAGATTTTCACATCCACTAAAACAACTCTCCAGTTTGTTACCACCAGAAGATACTGTAATGGAAGTTAAACGGCTACACCGGGAGAAACTGTTTTTTCCTAGATTTGTTACCGAAGAAGGGATGGTTACCATACTTAAGCTGCTGCAATTTGAGAAGCAGTTGTCTCCCATAGTTGTTACGCTTGAAGGGATTTCAATGGAAGCCATCTTAGTACATCCGGAAAAACATTTGTTTCCCAAGACTTTAACACCATTGTTGATAGTTACAGTTACAAGTCCTCGACACTCATTAAAGCATCCATCACCTACTATCTTCACCTCAGAAGGGATAATAATACCAGTCAGTTTCTCACATCCACTGAAGCTGTTCCAACCAAGCTTATTAACAGTAGAAGGAATTGTAACGGAAGTCAGTCCGCTGCATCCGGAGAAACAATTGTTGCCCAATTCTGTCACGGTATATTCTATGCCATTAGTATCCTTAATAGAACCAGGAATAGCTATTCTACCAAAATAGAGACTGGATTTTGGCAGTACCGTCGCCGTTTTAGTTTCCTGGTTAAGGGCATAGCGGATTTCATTAATTACTGCAAAACTTGTTTTTGCCAACGAGTTACTAGTAGTAACTATCATTATAATTACCACTAAAAGGAAGCTCTTGAAAGAGCAGGAAACACCTAGATTATTACCCAAGTGTTTCTTTCTAATCTTGTAATTTACCATAAAAATATATTTTGTTGTTTAATTGCCATTAAATGATGCTATTTTTCTGCAAAGGTACAAAAATCAAGAGACAGATAAAAAGAAAAAACGCATAACCTTTTATTTTAACACTTTCAAGAGAAAACAACAAAGATACCTAACAAATTAAGTTAATATTAGGGTATATCAACAATCATTCACATATATGACAAGAAAGAAGCAAAAAGGAGACACCCTTACGGATGTCTCCACGGCGATGCCCAATTTAAGAAGGAACACCAAATTCTGGTGCGTATTTACAATTGCAAAGATAAGGTATTTCTTTGAAACGAGCAAATTATTCTACATATTTTTTAAGAGCTTCACTCATACGCTGTTCCAGATCATGCAAACCAGGAACCTCGACTATCGACAAAAGATGCCTAGTTTGGTTGCGAACATAGACTATGCATTTAAAAAGCAATCCAACCTGCCTGGTCAATTTCTCGTTCTTGCGCTTTGCTGCTTCAAGCTGTATAGCCTTATCTTTCAAAGAGGGTATCTTCTTCAACTCTCTCTTTGCCTTCTTCAATTCTGTTTCCTGGGTAGCAAGAGCAGAAGAAAGTTCTTCCACTTCCTTGCGTAGCTCCATATTCTCTTCAACCTTGCGATCATAATCACGAATGATGAACAGCATTTGGTGCTCACCCGGTATATCTTTATTCATTCTTTCCATCATATTACTTTTTATCGGGAGGTAGTCGAAATTTTCGACCACCTCCCTCGCAACTTTACCAATAGTTATACTGTCGTAAACTGAAACTTCTATTATTTTGTTTAAGTGTTCTTGCTGTCAGAGAACGGATTTCTATGATAAAGAAACCTCCCCATCCTTCACCTTATCTATTGTGGCTTTACGATGATAGCCATTCTTGGTAAATTCGTTAATCCATATTAATCTTCTGGTTCCATCACCATAAGGTTGGAGCCTAAAATGACCGCTAACCTTGAAAGATTCATTATTGGAGATTTCCGTGTACCATTTACTGTCGAATGTATAGTAATCGAGACCTGGCTTTGCCACTTCCTGTGCTTTTTTCTTCTTAGTCTCCTTCTTAGCTATAGTGGAGACCTTACCCAGTTCCACTTCTGCCCACTGTCTGAGACACAGATAATCGAGAACCATATCTATATAGTCTCTAAGGTTTACCTCCATGCATTTGTCGAGCAATGGCAGCACCATGCAGTCCAGCTGATGTCCTTTTCCCTTTATCTTGTCCTTTGGAGAAGCACAGATATAGTAGGTAGGGATAGAAATATACTTATCTATACCGTCGTGGAATACCCATAACGTGAGGCATCCGTTTTTGATGCGGTAAACCACATAGCAGCCCTTCATAAAATATGGGCTACGCACGATTCCGTTCTCATTATCCAGCTCAGCAAGGATATCCATATGAAACTGCGTGAACTTCATATAGGATTTATCCATGGCATCCACAAAAGTTTTAGAGAATACCACCAGATTGCGGCACTTTCCTTTTAATGTAGCAAGTTCCTTCACTGCATGTTCTCTGTCTGAATCCGTATCATTGCCAACTTTAGCGAACCATGAAAGAATGCTCTGAGGCAGATTTCTGTTGTCGAGATTAAAAAGATAGCGGAACAGAGTGATTTCGTTTATACTTTTATTCTGCATACCTCTTCTATTTTATGATTCTGATTACTGGGATGGTATTGCCGAAATACTTGCATGTTCCTATCTGTTCCACCTTGCCTTTAGGAGCAGTGATAATTTGGTCATTCACGTAACTGTCTGTTCCATCATTCTGAAACAGCACTTTGCCCATAAAGTCTATATCAGCGGAATAGTCTTCCACATGTGCTACTGCGCTGCCATCTTCCAAGACGTCTTCTACCGTGAATTTGGAGATATGAAGCGTTTTAGGAGAAGCCATCATGGTAATCTCCGGTGCGCTGTCCTCCTGGTCGCTGCTTACTACGCCTGAGGCAAACCAAGGCGACCACATGGCAATACATATCATCACCACAAAGAAGATGACGATAAAGCCACAGCCAAATTTGATTCTTTTTTCAAACATATCCTTTATCTTTTATTATAATTCTATTTGTAGGTGATGAGTTTCTGGCCGGTCTCCCATCCACCCTTTCGGTTGAGCATGTCTGGCTCATACCATTTGTTGAAAACCACATAGTCACGCTTTGGCTGACGGACTATTACAGCGTTGAACTGTACATTGGTATGGGTTTTCCTTCCTCGGAACGGAATATACTGTCCTTGGTAGGAATGAAGCCCGGACACAAAGGTTCCACCGCTATTCTGGTCTATGCCTACACTTGTGATGATGATGGTGTTGGGCACATACGTCTTACCTTCGAAGCAGGAACCATAGTAGTTTCTACAGAATATTTCCAATACATATTTACAGTCCGCAGCCGAGAGCTGCGCCTTGCATATTCCTACATATAGGATTGCAAGAAGAAACAAAATTATCTTCTTCATATTTAAGATGTGTTAGTTATTTATTCTATTGATATCAAACAATCACAAAATTGCGTACGACATCTACCGTGGTGGTATTTAGCAGGGCAGCAGCCTTGGATTGAGTGATGATACCGCTTGCCAATGCTCTGTAAACCATACTTTCAAACTTTGTAACCTTCTCCTTGTCGATGGAGCCTGACTCTGATTTCTTCATAGAATCAGCACTGCCGAGGTTCTTGCAATAATCAGAATAGTGCTTCGAAGAAATAACTCCGAGATATTTTGCCTTCGCCATCAGAACATCCACAGAAATTCCATACTCATTCTGTAGATATTTCAGTTCCATAAGAGCTATGCCGTTACGCTTCCCCCCTACTACGGAGAAAAATACGTCGTGTGGCAGAAGTATTTCATTAGCGAAGACGCTGCAAAAATGCTCTTTCTTTTTATTATCGATACTCTCATCAAAGCAAAGAATAGCATGTGCCAACTCCTTAAGGGCAGCAAAGCGAAAGCTCTCAGCGTTGAGATTGCTGTTGATGGCTATCACCGGAATAGAGTCGTTTAGGATGGCATGAAGACTGGTGAATGCATCTGACGCATCAATATTAGCTATAATTACGCCCTTTGATTCCAGGAGATTCATTACATTGGTGATAGCAGCGGTACCCATTCCCCATGCTTGGCGAAGAATGGAAGCACCCTGTAATACATCGAAAAGCGTCTTCACCTGATGTTCTGCCAGAACGGAATTGAACGAATGTTCTATTCCACAGATTTCTTCTATCTCACCAGTTCGTTCTATTGTGTTTTCTATGCTACTGGCGATAGCCATTTCTTTCTTCTTGTTCAATCCCTGCAGCTTGCCATAGCGTATGTTTCTGGGAGAAGAGGTTTTGTCGCAGAAAAGATAATCCGGGTTTATCTCCAGGACATCGCAAAGGGCTATCGCTATGTCACTTTTAGGCAGCATCACCCCATTCTCATATTTGGATAGAGTCTGTTTGGTGATAATGTTGCCCATCATATCACATAGCTGCTGCATAGACAATCCTCGCATTAATCGAGCGTTATGCAATTTTTCCGCAAAGCCTTTCTTTAAGTCCATCATATTATTATTTTGAAATAGTTATGATTATAGTAAAAACCTTTTTAGTAAGAAAATTCTTACTAAGAACCTTCCTACTTATTGTCTTATCAACTCATCTGAGCGGATGGATAGCCAGAAGGAAAGATACCTATTTATATCTTTGGCACTAAGGTCTTATCGTCTAAAGCCCCCTTCCGATACCCCCTACCTTCCCATTTCTTGGCGAAGGCTGCAGCCACTATTTTTTGTTGCTTTTCGTTTGCTATCATAATGTTGCAATATGCATAATTTACAATATATTATAAAGAAAACAGTTTTTTCATATTAACGAGAAAAACTATCAACTTCTATTTATTTTTTCCAACAATTCATCCGGTGTCAGTATTTCCATTTTCGAGAAACCGAACCATTTTTTGCCCAAGTCTTTGATGGATGCTCCTATGTGATATACATCATCGTCTATACAAAGGAAACGGTCATGCGACAACCGGAATGCTTCAACGTCAATCGGTGTATATTGGGCGTTATGACGGTCTAAGTCGAGTTGAAATTGACGGCTTATTTGTTGAGTATAGATAACCGCAGGCACGTTTTCTTCTCTTTTGTCGAGCAAGGTTAATACTGTCTCGTCAACATAGTTGTCTATGAGAATTATGCGTTTCTTAGCACTTTTAATCAAGTCGCCCACGAATGTATAGGCATCATAAATCTGTCCGTTATAAAACACACCTTGCTTTGGCTTTGCGCTGCCTTCATCTAATTTACGGAACACCTCATCTATGCGCTTGTCTGTCACTTGCTGATGCTGCAGCATTTCCAATTGATGGTACTCAATTGTTTCCAAGCGGCTGAACACAGAAGCGTTGTTCGCCATAAAATGACGCATTGATGTAAAAGCTCGCATTATGCGAATATTCACTTCAATTGCCGTTTTAGAACGAAGAACACCGCTCAACATAGCTACGCCATTTTCAGTGAAGGCATAAGGGGAATGTCTGTCGCCGCCCCATCTTGAAATGCCAATTTGGCATTTCAAGATTTCAGTTTCTTCTTTAGTCAATTGAAACATAAAATCTTCCGGGAAGCGCTCGATATTACGTTTCACCTGTCTATTCAACTGTGCCGTTTCCACTTCATATAGCTCTGCTAAATCGCGGTCGAGCATTACTTGCTTTCCTCTAATGACTCTTATAAGAGATTCTATATTATTTGTAAAGCCAACATGATCACGTTCTGTGATATGTTGTATCTTACTTTCATGTTGTTCCTTAATTAACACCTAACTAAGATTACTAATTCTGCTCTTCTTCATCATCAGAGTTCTCTTCCTCTTGTTCCTGCGCCTTTTCTTTCGCATCCGCAATGTTGCTGTTGCAAACATCAATGATGTCCTGGAGCTTCTGCTTGTCCTCTGCTTGGTCAAGTTTCTCTTCAGCCATAGCCTTGATAGCCTCGAACTGCTCTAGAGAGAACTCATTAGAAGTATTCATACCTTTCTTGCGTGCAGTTATTCTCACTTCATAACCATCTTCACAAACCGCATAGAAGGTGACTACAGAGTTTGTGTCCTTGCACATTTGAAGTAAGTACTTTGTTACTCCTTCCTCATCCTTGGATGGAGTGCAACCTATGTTGTTTTGATTCTGTTTCATAATCTATGTATTTTATTTATTAATATCTAACTACAGCTACCTGCAAGTTATGCTTCTTGGCTGTATCTATCATGTTCTTTGTGCCCCGGCTCTTGCCATTCCAGAAGGCGATAAGTGTATGAGCCACGCTAGCCATCTTTGCATTTCGGATTGGTCCGGCAGCTCTACCATTGGCTTTCCAGTCTGCCAGGTATGTCTCCAGCTGCAAGCCTCGCTCCTGGGCATAACGCTCGCCTAGAGCATCAGCTCCACTGGCATGACCGGAGACGATCACGATATTTTCCGGCTTCTTATTCTGTAGGTAGAAGTCACACTTCTCCTTCAGCAGTTCGTAATCTGCAAAGTCTCTGCATCCTGCAACGATGACTTTGTATTTCGTGATTGAATCTATTATCAGCCTGTTAGCTGTATCTACTTCTGCTTGACTCATATTGCTTATTATTGATTGTTCTTTTCCAAAGATTTCGGCTCTTCATACGTTTTGTAAAGCTGGCACAGAACATTTTTATTCTTGACAACCAGGTAGAAAACCACTTCACCCTTTTTGGGTTGATAAGCAGCTCCTACAAAAAGAGCCGTCTTTCCGTCAGTCAAGACATACTTTTCCCAACCTTGTTTTAAAGAAGGTGTTCTAACGCTATTATAATAATCTTTAGCAATCTTTGAAAGTTCAATAATATCCATACTATAGAATTTTGAAAAATTAAACTTATTCTTCTCTTAGAAATTTAGCGGAAGCTTGCAACATGATGATAGATTGCTGAACCGTCTTCCGTGCCTGGTAATCAGAACCGGCATCATCCAGATACTGTCTGTTCATTCTGACCATCGTATTGAGATAATCAGCACACTCTTCCTTGCTTGGATTAAGCAGATGAATACTACAGGAAACGGTCTTCATAAAATAATCCATACCTTTTTTGAGTAGAGTTCTGATATTACCCACATTAGGATGAGTACCAATCATCTGATATATCTGTATGCGAAGGCTGACACCATTTCGTGGGCATCCAATTCTGTAATCGTCCCCCACTTCCTCTTTTTCTCCATCCACATAATCGACCTTGGCGAAGAAGCCATTGTCCTTATCGGTACAAACAAGAAAGTCACATTCACCACGTTTATGATTGCGACTGGTATCTACTATGAATAAAGGGATTTCTCTCTTTGCCATAAGTAATGCACCGCTGCCCTACGGATTTATTTGAGTATCTGGCTCACCCTATTAATAAATACGTCCCTTTGAACAATGTCAATCAAGACACTGCAAAGGTACAAAAAAGTATTTTATCACCCAAACAAATGTGGGTTATTTTTTCACAATTAACATTCTGTTTGTTCACTCACTCTCGGATATATCGGGTATCCAGATTCCTGTCT
>OGJF01000108.1_pt1 | contig 49549 bp, 45 predicted proteins | sample 1572001 | NCBI WGS metagenome assembly OGJF01 (sample SAMEA2582113, study PRJEB24529) | metagenome | biome: Human gut stool | place: China | collected 2011
CATTGTAGCTCACTTTGCTCGCAAAGTGAGGGCCACGGACACGTCGCGAAAATGCCATAAGTCCGCTATATACCCGCTCCTTTGCGACGTGTTCGCCATAAAATTCGTCCCCCTCACTTTGCGAGCAAAGTGAGCTACAGTGCTTCGCCGCAAAGGACGATGACGATGTATATTCGTTCAAAATACGTTGCCTTCTTCTTCAAGTTTTCCCATAATATATCAAGCCAAGGTCTCGTTGTTCCAATATTCTTGCAGGTTCTCTTTGATGCACTTCATCACAGCAGAGAAATCTATCTGCCCTTTCCAACGTATCTTTTTCAAGAATGCCTTCCACCAGACGTTACGTGTTTCATCCGTAGCAAACCTGTCTGTAAAAAGCGAAAGGTTCTCTCGATATGAAGTATTTCTATTCTTGAATGTGCTGGCAATGGCTTCAGCAAGAAGTTCTCTATCAATCTCATGGTTGGTGAATAACTGATACACATCAAAGAAGTCTTTCATACGGCTATTGCTTTCATCACGATCAACCATTGTGTGGAATTTCTCTGCAATCAGCGTTTCCAAAGAATAGGCATACAACTCCACGGCTGGGATGTCTGACAACAACAAAGGATAATCCAAAGACAAAGGATATGGTGTCACCACATCACCAAAGCCAATGTCAACAGAAATCTGTTGTACTATTGTATCTAAGCGAGCTACCACTTTTACACATGTGCCTGGGTATTTTTTCTCAACAGCTATCGGTTCTAATTCAAGAGAAGACGCATCGAAAGAAACACCGTCATCCTCACATTCAACACCGCAAACCTTTTGGAACACATCTTTAAGATTCTCTCTGTCATTACATATACGCTCTCCCAACAAATCTATATCGATAGTTGGGCGAGCCTTAAAACCATCCAAAGCATACAACAGCGAACTGCCTTTCAGCAGAAAGTGTTTTTTATAAGGACTTGCTGATATACGAAACAACAAGCGTTCATGCAAGTATCTCACCAGCACCTTCATATATTCTTGCTTCTCCTCCTTGGCGAGATTCAGCAAACGTGTCCTAATGGACTTTCCTACGTTCTTTGTCACAATCTTGTCTCCAAATATTTAGTCAATATATTCTTCACTCTTAGTTTTTGTGCATATTCATGGAGTAGCGATATATTGCGGTTATCCTTTTTAAGGTAGCAATCTATCACTTCACCGCATACGTCAAGCCCTGTCTTGTTCCGATATTTCACAGCATCACAGACCGTTCGCTCTATATCCGTAATGAATACATCGTAACCCGATATGCACCTCCGAATTACGCCAAACTCCAAATTTTCCTTTTTCCAGAAATAAAGATCAATTGGAGGATATTCTGGCAGACGAACCTTTCGCTTGGCTTCAATGGCTACGCAAGTGGCAGAAGGTACTTGTGTGGTAAGGCCGTAATAAGCAAACGCACTATACAAGCAAAGCACTCCATGCGGAACTATACGTTCCACATCTATCATGTTGTTTGCCAAAGAGGACGTCTCCACATAGACACCATTACGAAGTCGCATGAGTGTTCCGTCTTCCGTTGCACGGCGAAGTTGTTCATATTCACCACGGTTTTTCACTTCGCCTGTGGTTATGAACCCTCCCTGCTGTTGCAGCGTGTCAATGATTGAAGTTCCATCCATAAGTAGATATTCATAATTAGTGTCTTTATTTTTGTACAAAGATACAACTACTTATTGAGAGCAACGCGCATTTTATGTAAAAAGTTACGGAGAATATTTACAATCTCCGTAACTTTTTACATTCACTTCGCAAACCGACCACACATTTCCATGTTATTCAACACTTTAAGATGCAGGAATGGGAGCTATTGTGGACGCCGTTGAGCTTGTATTTTCCTAAAAAAGTGCCGATAAGTCGTGGAAATCTATCGAAAATACATAGATTTCCACGACTTATCGGCTCTTTTTAGGTATTTCAGCAAGCAACACATGAGGCATGCACTGCCTTGTTTGCATTGAAAGAGGGGCGTTGCGCCCTACGGTTTATCAGTACACTTCAACGCAGGCAGCCAATCGCTTGGCCTTGTCGCGCAACTGGTTGAGGTCGGCATCGAGCGGGGCATTGCACACCACGACACCCATGCGGCGGTTGACACGCGTGGTTGGTTTGCCGAAGATGCGCACGTCGGCGTCTTCTTCACACGTTTCTTCCAGTCCCTTATAACGCGGCGGCTCCTGGCTCTCTATCGGCGAAAGGATGACGGCACTGGCACCGATGCGCATTTGCTTGATACAAGGAATTGGCAAACCGAGCACGGCACGCAGGTGGAGCTCAAATTCGTTGAAATTCTGCGTTCCGGCCAATGTGACCATACCCGTGTCGTGCGGACGCGGCGAGAGTTCGGAGAAATAAACACCGTTTTCGTGACTGAGGAAGAACTCCACGCCCCAAAGTCCGGCGCCCGTCAAAGCGTGCGTCACCTTGTCGGCCATGCGCTGCGCTTCGGCCAAATGTTCCGGCGCGATGTGGGCCGGTTGGAAACTTTCGCGATAGTCACCGCCTTTCTGCACATGTCCGATGGGCGGGCAGAACAAGGTCGGGCCGTTTTTCTGTGTCACCGTGAGAAGGGTGATTTCGCTGTCGAAATGAATAAATTCCTCGATGATGAGTTCCTGGATGTCTCCGCGACTACCCTCCAAGCCATAGTGCCAAGCGTGTTCTAAGTCGGCAGCCGTCTTGACCATTGACTGGCCCTTACCCGACGACGACATGAGCGGCTTGACGATACACGGATAGCCAATCTTCTCAGCGGCTTCACAGAGTTCTTCATACGTCTTGGCGTAAAAATAGCGTGCCGTTTTCAGTCCGAGTTCTTTGGCAGCCAAGTCGCGTATGGCCTTACGGTTCATGGTGAAGTTGACCGCTTTGGCAGAAGGCACCACCTGGATCCCTTCTTTCTCGAAATCGTAGAGGCGCTCCGTGCGGATGGCTTCAATCTCCGGCACGATGAGGTCGGGATGGTGCTTTTCAACGACGCGTTCCAGGGCTTCGCCATCGAGCATTGAAAAGACTTCAGCTTCATCTGCCACCTGCATGGCGGGAGCAGAGGGATAAGCATCGCAAGCAATGACATGCTGTCCGAGGCGTTGGGCAGCGATGGTGAACTCTTTGCCGAGTTCACCGGAGCCAAGCAATAAGATTTTTTTCATGTGAGGATTTTTTGTGGAAGACATCGAACGGGGAGCGTGCAGACATTTATATAATAGCATATCATACATGGCGGCCTCTCAGTCATCGTCCGATTCTTCGTTGAGGTATTTCTAAATGCAAAGATAGTGCAAATCGAGAGCAGAATATCAAGCTAGCTTGAATATTATGCCGAGATGCAGCCTATCTTATGCAAAGATACATCTTTTTAAGAAAATGCTTGGGCAAACGGTTTCTCTCTTTCAAGCATATTTGATAATTCGGCGTAGCTTTGCCCCTCGAAATTCCCCTCAATGCGGAGTCTTGCAAACTCCATGATGCGTTTCAAGGTACTCTCTTTCGGAGCGGGATGTTTTAATGGTGTAGTATGCGGCATAGGCGATGCGTGTGTATGTTGATTAAGCCATTGAAGAAAGACTGCGTTTTCTACTCTATTTTCAATTGCTCGTTTATCCATAAACGCGAAGGGGGCGTTTTTAGTGTGTCTAAAACCATAAAAATGCAGGCATACACTGATATTTTTATCAATGTATGCCTGCATGAGAGTTTTTTCCAAATAATTATTTCTACACGTGCGTCAGCGCTTTATTTCGGCAACGTCAGTTTGAAGATAGGGCTATCGGTGTGTTCCTTCAAAATGATGTCTTTCATCTTCTTGACGATGTCCGGATGCTTGGCAGCGATGTCGTGGTCTTCGTGCAAGTCTGTTGCGAGGTCGTAAAGACGGCATTGCCCAGCCTTCACCACCAGTTTCCAGTTGCCCATGCGCAAGCCCATCATGTTTGTCTCGTGAAATTCCCAATAGAGGTAGTCGTGCTTCTTCTGTTTGCCCTTTCCTGTCAAAGTGGGATAGAAGGAGATACCGTCGAAATAATCGTTGGCAAGCGATTTGTTGCGGTAGCGCTTCTCGTAGTTTTTGATGCCAGCCAAATCGCAGAACGTCGGCATAAGGTCGTAGAAGGCCAACTGATGGTCGTTGACCGTTCCGGCCTTGACGTGGCCTGGCCAGCGTACGATGAAGGGGATGCGGATGCCGCCCTCGTAGGTGCTGCGTTTCTTGCCCTGAAGCAGACCGTCGCGGTTGAAGAAATCGGGGTCGGCGCCGCCTTCCTCATGCGGTCCGTTGTCCGACGTGAAGATAACGATGGTGTTCTCGTCGAGGCCCTTCTCCTTCAGTTTGGCCATAATCTGCCCCACCTGCGCATCCAGACGCGAAATCATGCCAGCAAACTGCGCATGACCGTAGTTCGTTGGGTTATAGCGCGAACCCTGGTCACCGCCGAAGGTTTTCTCCTGACAGAAGTGTCCCTTGTAGGCCAAGAAGATAGAGTCTTCCGGCTGAGCAAGCTCGGCATGCGGCAAGGTATAGGTGAAAATGCCGAGGAAAGGCTGGTCTTTCGTCTGCTTATCGAGCCACTCGAGGGCCTTCTGGTGGATGATGTCGGATGAATATTGTGGGCGCTTTTTATATTCCTCACCAAACATGGGATATTTGATGTTCTCTTCCAACACTTCGCGACGCACGCCCTTGTCGCCAGCCGAGCGGCTGTAGGCATTCAGGAAATTGGGATAATAGAGGTGGGCCTGGAACTGGCAGATGAAACCATAGTATTCGTCAATGCCGCGCTTGTCTGGCGTGGACACCGAACCCTCGTAGCCGCCGGCCCACTTGCCGAACATACCGGTGGTATAGCCGTTGTCTTTGAAGATTTCCGGAATGATGACGTGAGCGGTGTCATACGGTTCCTGTCCCACCACGGCGAAATCGGAGTTGTTGCCATACTTCACCATGTTGTCGTATCTCCAATACTCCTTGTTGCCACGGACATGCGTGTGGCCAGAATGCTGGCCCGTCATGAACGTTGCACGCGACGGGGCCGACACCGGACTGCCCGCATAGGCCTGCGAGAAACGCATACCCTCGGCGGCGAGGCGGTCGATGTTGGGCGTTGAGATGTAGCGCTGGCCGTAGCAAGCCAGGTCGCCATATCCCATGTCGTCACACATGATGTAAAGGATGTTAGGGCGGTTTTGTGCGTTGGCGGCAAATGCGGCCATAAGCCCGAGTCCGCCGACGATGATGTTGCTCTTCATGTTGTTGTTTTTGTGTGATTATGCAATGGTGGCGTATGCAGGCCGAACGACATCCGCTCCGTCACCGTTACTTGGTTTTCAAGAACTACCGCTAAGCCAAAGGCTTGGCGGATTTTCAAATGCGATTTCTATAAATCCAGAAAAATTTTCTGCATAAAATCGCCGTTGCCCGTGTGTGCCACGAGCAAATAGTTTCCCTTTGGCAAACGCTTGCAATTGATGCTCGCGCCGCGCTTTTCAGCCAATCTGCGGCCATTCACGGTGTAGAGACTCAGGCGCTTTACCGGACCTTCTGCCGTCACGATGCTTCCCTTGACACTGAACGACACGGCGGTTTCCTGCGTGGCAGGGACGACGTGGATGCCTGTCGGCGTTTCCTGCGTGTTGGGAGAGAAGAGGGCCGTGTAGACACCGCCAACTGCGGGGGAAAGCAGGAAGTCGGCCTCGCCGCTCACCGCATTGTCGCCGCAATACCATCCGAGGAATTTCGCATTGCCGAGGGCGGTAGCTGTGAGGCGGTAGCCAGATTCTTCTGGTTGCATGCTCACGGTGCCGCGAAGCGTGTCGCAAGAGAGGGCCACCACGGAGGTGGCATCTTGAGCCTCGACAACCTTCACGATGAAATCGGCGGTCTGTCCTGCCACTTCGTCTTCTGCATCCAGCAATCCGTTGGCCGTGAGGCGCAGACGCATGCGCGATTCTCCCAGAAGGGCATCTTCAGGAACGGGAATACTTTCTTCAAAACGGTCGGTGGCGTTCAAGGCAACGGAGGTTTCAAAGATGCCGTCGCGGTTCCAGTCGAAATACGCCGTGAGACTTTCGCCGTCGTTCAAGCGCTGGTTTAGCAAGCCCGACAAAGTGAGTGTGCTTCCCGGCGAGGTGTGGGCCGCGGCCTTGGTATAGATGGTGTACCAGTTGGCCGGTTTCCCAACTTTCTTGCCAACGACGGCGCCATTGGCCAAAGCGTTGGCAGGATAGATGAGCGGCTGGGCATCTTGCGTATCGCGCAATTCCAGATGCGTGAGATACGTTCCGCTGAGCGTGCCACAAGGCATGTCGTATATCTGTGCGTGGTGGGAATAGGCGTTACGTGCCGGGCGGACAACGAACAACGTGTCGCCAGAAACGTTTAACGCTTCGCCTGCCACATCCCCGACCATCTGGCGCAGGGAGAAGAATGCTGGTTGCTCGGCAGACTGCTTGGCCACCCAGCGAGCCGCCTCGTTGCCTGAGACGACATAACTGCGGTTGCCTTGTGCATTGACCAGGAGGTAGCCGCCAGCAAGGGCGTTTTTGCCAACGAAATACCAAGTCTGTGAAGGCGCGTCAGTGCGCGGTTCCAAAGCAAGTGTTCCTTCGGCATTCATGGCAAGGGCCTGTCCCTTCGGCGTGAGCAGGGAATAAATCATCTTCGGACTGCCAGTTTCATCCGATGCCTCAAACGGACGGAACTCCGGCTCAGGCATTTTCTCTACCAGGCTGACAGAGGTGAGACCGAAAAAGCAGCCCATGTTTGATTTTCCAGCGGTGACGGTGAGGCGGAGATAAAGGCTGTTGCCCAACTGGCAAGTGGCCGACAAAGGCAGCGACCATTCCTGATGCACGCCGGTCTCATCGCCGATGCCGGCAGCGATGTCCACATTCGTCAGTTGACCTTTGATTTCGGAGGAAGCCGCCTTAGCTCCTCCGTTGATTTCAACGTTGAATTGGCGGGCCTTCCCGTCATTGTTCGACTGGTAACTGCCCGAAGCATTCAGCGCATGGATGTCGAGCAAGGCATAATGCGGAGTCGGCAACGCATCGGGCAGACCGTCAATCTTGAAAGTAAGCGTGATGGTGGGCGAAGTGTTGCCATTGACATTGGGGCAGAGCATGGCTGCAGTGACCGCGTTGCCCGTGGCCTTGAAAGCATGGGAAGAAGTGAGCGAAGCTGTGGCGCCGTCAATGGGCTTTCCTGCCGCGTCGCAGACACTGACTTTCACGCTCGAAGCTGCCGTTGTGCTTCGCGAGAAACGCAAACTGATTTGTGCTTGGCTGGCCATACACACGACAGCCAATAGGAAAAGGAGTTTGACACGTCTTGAAGACGTACGGATATTTTTCATATACTAATAATAAAAAGATATGGTGTGAATTGGCAGACGGCAGGAGAAACAGAAGCTATAAACGCTTCAGACATAAGGTTCAAACTGGCGCTTGGCGGCCATCTTGCGCATATTACAGATGGCATAATGCATGCGTCCGAGCGCCGTGTTGAGGCAGATGCTTTTGGCCGCAGCAATTTCCTTGAAACTCATCTTCTGATAATAAAACATGCGCACGATGTCCTGCTGGGCCTCTGGCAGACAGCTGACGAGCGCATTGACTTCGCAGAAGTTTCTGCTGAGGTTATTCTCACGCTCGTTGACATCATTCTGCAAACAGTCTGCCGCCATCCATTCTATTTCCTTACTGCAAAAGGCGTTATCCTGCGTCTGCTGTTTTCTGAAACTATCAACGATGACATTATGGGCGATGCTGGAGAGCCAGACATAGAATTTGCCATTCTCAACATACCGTCCTTTACGCAGGGAGACAATCACCTTGAAAAAGGTTTCTTGAAAGATATCGTTGGCGATGTCCTCGTCATGGACATTAGAAAGGATGTATCCGAAAAGCCTGTCTTTATATCGTATGAGCAATGTGTCGAAAGCCTCGTTGAGACCTTCCACATACAGTTTGACCAACTCCTCATCGGTGTGGCGGGATAATTTTTCCATTACAACTTATGTTTGATGTTAAGCGTAATGTGTTTCGATAGGCGGTTCGGTTTTAAGTTTTTGATTAGGTAAGCCAGTAGAAAACATCTACTTGTGGTTGCAAATTTAATTGTTTTACGAATTTACGCCAAACGTTTTGCACGTTTTTTTGTAACTTCGCCCAAAGCTTAGGCCACAATTATTTTCCAGCCAGCCTCTGATGAGCAAGAATCGTCGGCGGCTCCGGCGATTTCACGCCTACTTATAAATCCAACTGATATGTTCAAGAAAAATTATACCCCCGAGGACATCAAGTCCATCCACGATTGGTTTGAAGCACACAAGGAGCAGATGCCCGACACACTGCAACTCGATGCCGCGACTTATTACAAAGATCTGAAGAACACCGTTAAGACTTACTTCGAAGTGTTTGACCTCTACGGCAGCAACCCCACTTTCAGCGGACAATACCACCAACTCTGGCTCATCAAAGCCAAACTTGAAGAGATGGGCATCAAATGAAATGCGCGGTTGCTGGCTGATGACAATGGCAACACGCCCATGCGCCATATTCCCATCCGCCATATCCCATCGGCCACCGCCCAGCAAACGCCGCAAATATCCGGCCTCACAACAGGTCTGAAACAGCCGACAGAGAAAACGGCTTGGCAAAAAATCACCTTTCGCTTTGCCTGTTTTGTGATTAATCGTTATATTTGCGACACGTAAATCATTGTGTTTGCGGCATGCACATGCAATCCCGTGTGCAAAACAAAGTATTTAAAATCAATACATCCCTAATAAACATGAGTTTGAAAATTGTTGTACTTGCCAAACAAGTACCCGACACTCGAAACGTGGGCAAAGACGCCATGACGCCAGAGGGCACCGTTAACCGCGCAGCCCTGCCCGCCATTTTCAATCCCGAAGACCTCAACGCTCTTGAGCAGGCTTTGCGATTGAAGGAACAGAATCCTGGTTCAACGGTTAGTATTCTCACGATGGGACCTCCCCGCGCCACCGATGTCATTCGCGAAGGACTCTATCGCGGTGCTGACAACGGCTACTTGCTGAGCGACCGCGCCTTTGCTGGTGCCGACACGTTGGCCACCAGCTATGCTTTGGCAACAGCCATCAAGAAAATCGGCACGCCCGACATCGTTATCGGCGGACGCCAGGCCATTGACGGCGACACGGCACAGGTGGGACCACAGGTGGCTCAGAAACTCGACCTCAACCAAGTGACGTACGTGACCAGCGTCGACAGCGTTGAAAACGGCAAAATCACCGTGACGCGCACCATCGATGGAGGCATTGAGCGCGTGGAAGCACCGCTGCCCATTCTCCTCACCGTGAACGGCAACGCTGCACCATGCCGCCCGCGTAACGCCAAACTGGTGATGAAATACAAGCGTGCAACGGCGCCGATGGAACGCACCGCTGACATGCCACACGCTGAAGAATACGACAAGAAGCCTTATTTGACCGTGACGCAATGGAGCGTTGCCGACGTTGACGGCGACGTGAGCCAGTGCGGCTTGGCCGGTTCGCCAACGAAGGTGAAGGCCGTTCAGAACATCGTGTTCAAAGCGAAGGAAAGCAAGCGCCTCACGGGCTCCGATGCCGACGTGGAAGGCTTGGTTAAAGAATTGTTAGACAGCCACACAATTGGATAATACAACATTATGAACAACGTATTCGTTTATTGCGAAATCGATAAATACACGGTTGAGGAAGTGTCTTTTGAACTTCTCACCAAAGGCCGCAAACTGGCCAACCAGCTCGGCGTTCAGCTCGAAGCCATCGCTGCGGGCAACGGCATCAAGGGCAAGGTGGAAAAGGAAATCCTGAGCTACGGCGTTGACAAACTGCACGTTTTTGACGCCGAGGGCTTGTTTCCCTACACTTCGAAGCCACACACGAGCATCCTCGTCAACCTCTTCAAGCAGGAAAAGCCACAGATTTGCCTTATGGGCGCAACTGTCATCGGCCGCGACCTCGGTCCGCGCGTATCGTCGTCTCTGACGAGCGGTTTGACGGCCGACTGCACCGCCTTGGAAATCGGCGACTTCGACGACAAGAAGAGTGGCAAACACTATGATCAACTGCTCTATCAGATTCGTCCGGCATTCGGCGGCAACATCGTTGCAACCATCGTCAACCCCGACCATCGTCCACAGATGGCCACCGTACGCTCTGGCGTGATGAAGGCTGAAAAGGTGGACGACAACTACCAGGGTGAAGTCGTTTACGAAGACGTGGCGAAATTCGTGCCCGACACCGACTATGTCGTGAAGGTCATCGAACGTCACGTTGAGAAAGCCAACAACAACCTGAAGGGTGCGCCCATCGTGGTTTGTGGCGGATATGGCGTAGGCTCGAAAGAGAATTTCGACCTGCTCTTCAAGCTCGCTGACGAACTTCATGGTGAAGTCGGAGCCAGCCGCGCCGCTGTCGACGCCGGCTTCTGCGAACACGACCGACAGATTGGCCAGACGGGTGTGACGGTACGTCCGAAGGTGTACATCGCCTGCGGTATCAGCGGTGCCATCCAGCACGTGGCAGGCATGAAGGAGAGCGGCATCGTCATCTCCATCAACACCGACCCCGAAGCCCCCATCAACCAAATTGCCGACTACGTGATTACTGGTTCTGTGGAGGAGGTCGTACCGAAAATGATCAAGTATTATAAGGAGAATTCCAAGTAAGTAATGGTAAAATTTCACCATTGCTAAACCAAACAGAAGATATTCAAAATGGCAAACAACTATACGGATCATCCCGAACTGAAGTTCGAGCTGAATCATCCGCTCATGAAGCGTATCGTGGAACTCAAGGAACGCGATTTCCGCGATAAAGACAGTTATGACTATGCGCCGCTCGACTTTGAGGACGCCCTGGATTCTTACGACCGCGTGCTCGACATCACAGGCGAAATTGCCGGCACAACGATTGCCGACAACGCTGAAGGTGTTGACCTCGAAGGCCCTCACCATGAAGGCGACCGCGTGCGCTATGCCAGCGGCACGGCCGACAACCTCGACGCCATGGTGAAAGCTGGGCTCAACGGCATGACGATGCCACGTCGCTACGGCGGTTTGAATTTCCCGATCACGCCCTACACGATGTGTGCAGAACTCGTGGCAGCCAGCGATGCTGGTTTCGGCAACATCTGGAGCCTTCAGGACTGTATCGAAACGCTCTATGAATTTGGCAACGAAGACCAACACAGCCGCTTCATCCCGCGCATCTGCGCTGGAGAAACGATGTCAATGGACTTGACGGAGCCTGATGCTGGTTCCGACCTCCAGAGTGTCATGCTCAAGGCCACCTATTCTGAAGAAGAAGGCTGCTGGCTCTTGAACGGCGTGAAGCGCTTCATCACCAACGGCGACGCCAACCTCCACCTTGTTTTGGCCCGCTCTGAAGAGGGCACGACAGACGGACGCGGCCTTTCTATGTTTATCTACGACAAGAACTCTGGTGGTGTCAACGTGCGCCGCATTGAAAACAAGCTCGGCATCCACGGTAGCCCCACCTGCGAATTGGTCTATAAGAACGCACACGCTGAACTCTGCGGCGACCGCAAACTCGGTTTGATTAAATACGTCATGGCCCTGATGAACGGCGCACGCCTCGGCATCGCCGCACAGAGCGTGGGTATTTCACAGGCCGCCTACAACGAAGGTCTGGCCTATGCCCGCGACCGTGAGCAGTTTGGCAAAGCCATCATCAACTTCCCCGCCGTTTACGACATGCTGGCCCTCATGAAAGCCAAGCTCGATGCCGGCCGCGCATTGCTTTATCAGTGCGCCCGCTACGTTGACATCTACAAGGCGCTTGATGACATCGCCCGCGAACGCAAACTCACGCCTGAGGAGCGCAAGGAACAGAAGAACTTCAGCAAATTGGCCGACTCGCTCACGCCACTCGCCAAGGGCATGAACTCTGAATATTGCAACCAGAACACTTACGACGCCATCCAGATTCACGGCGGTTCGGGCTTTATGATGGACTACCCCATCCAGCGCTACTACCGCGACGCCCGCATCACCTCCATCTACGAGGGTACGACGCAATTGCAGGTGGTTGCCGCCATCCGCTATGTCACCAACGGTTCTTACCTCGCACAGGCCCGCGAATTTGAGCAGGCTGAGGTGAGCGAAGCCATGAAACCGCTCGTGGCACGCGCCAAGGCTATGGCCGACAAACTGGAGGAAGCCACGACACGCGTGAAGGAAGCTGGCGATGCTGCCTTCCACGACATCTGCGCCCGCCACTTGGTTGAAATGGCTGCCGACGTCATCATGCTCCATCTCTTGATTCACAATGCTACAGCCAACGCCGAACTCTTCGAAAAGAGCGCCCGCGTTTATGCCAACTTCTCAGAGGCAGAAGTGGCCAAACACCACACGTTCGTCATGAACCTGCGCCCGGAAGATTTGGCCGACTATGTACAGGCTTAAGAATGGCTTAGCAACGGCTTAGCAAAGCCAAATTCAGGGGTGTTTCAAGCTAAAATTTCCCCTTATAAATAATCCACAAATCCCACCCTCTTCATTGCGGGTGGGATTTTTTGTATCGCAACGATTCCAGCTTCACGGCGCAATAGTCCGAGCCTGCCGAGAGAAGCATGGAAGGGGCAATACATCCAGTTTCCAGGCCCCAATCAGCGCATCTGCATCACAATAATCGGGTATTGGCCAGGCGATTTGCTTTTTTTTGCAGCATAAATTCAAGAGATGGGAAAAAAGTAAGTAATTTTGCTTACATGAGAGAAGACATCAAAGATTTCGTCGACGCCTTGGAGAGCTATGTCAGAGCACAATTGCAAGCGTCAGGCGAACCAGCAGACTATAACGTGGAGGCGTTGGAAATTGTTGACGCCAGAAACCATCTGTTCCGCCATGCCGGAAAAAGAGTGACCGACGAGTCGGAAAACATATATGCCCTGCGCGACCTTTGCCGCGTTGACGAAATGAGCCTCGACTTTGTGCCAGACCGCCAACGCATGGCGGCCATCGCCAGAAATTTCTTTTGGGACAACTGAACCAAAAGAGACCATCAAACCCAACCAGACCATCAACACATTAATATGCAAGAGCATCATAAACCATCGGCGCAAACATCGGCCGATGCCCATTACAAACACCGCGTCCCCATACAGATACGCTTTAACGACGTTGACCGCTACGGCCACGTCAACAACAATGCCTACTTTGCCTTTTATGACTTGGGCAAGGAGGATTATCTCATCAACGTGTTGCGCGTGAATTATCGTGCAAACGACGTAGTGCCCGTTGTGGCCAACATCAACGCTGATTTCATCCTACCCATCTTCTACGGTGACAAAATCGTGGTTGAAACACGCATTTCCCATCTCGGTCAGAAGAGTTTCACCCTACAGCAACGCGCCGTCAACGAGAAAACGGGCTGCGTTGTCTGCCAATGTTCAACGGTGATGGTCTGCTTCTCACTCAAGGAACAGGCTTCGGCCGACATCCCGGAAAGCTACCGCAAGGCCATACTCGACTATGAAGGGCCTGACTGTATGTAAGTAATGGTCCATTACTAAGGGATTAAGTAATGACCCATTACTAACGCTTCTGCCCCCCACTCATAAAACCAATTGCCATGTCTCAAGAAATCATACACACCGCGAAATTCAAAGAAGCCTTCGGCCGCCTGTGCCAAGAAAGCGTTGACAAGATATTCATCCTGACCGACGAGACCACCCACCGTCTGTGCCGCCCCCTTTTAAAGCAATGGGACAGACTCGACGGCGCAACCGACATCGTCATACCACCAACCGATGTCAACAAAAACATTGAAACAACAACAACCGTTTGGTCGGCACTCGCCGACGGAGGGGCCTCGCGCCATTCGCTCATGGTTTGTCTGGGCGGCGGCATGGTGACCGACCTCGGCGGTTTTGCCGCGTCTACCTTCAAGCGCGGCCTGCGCTTCATCAACATCCCGACGACCCTGCTGGCTATGGTTGATGCGGCCGTCGGCGGGAAAACGGGGGTCAACTTCAATGCGCTGAAAAACGAAATCGGCGTGTTCAACGAAGCGGCCATCGTGGTGATCGACACCGACTTCCTTCGCACGCTCGACAAGCGCAACATGCTCTCTGGCTATGCCGAAATGCTGAAACACGCACTGCTTCACGATGAAGCCATGTGGGCGGAGCATCTGAAGATGGACTTCAACGACATCAACTATGCCCAGTTGCAAAAACTCGTGGAACAGAGCATTGAAGTGAAACGCCACATCGTGACCATCGATCCGCACGAGAAGGGACTGCGCAAAGCGCTGAACCTCGGACACACCGTTGGCCACGCCCTGGAAAGCTTCGCCATGGAAACTGGCAGGCCCGTGCTGCACGGATATGCCGTGGCATGGGGTTTGGTCGGAGAGCTCTACCTGAGCGCCGTGTTGCAGCATTTCCCGCAAGACAAGATGCGCCAAACCGTGAGGTTCATACGGGAGCACTACGAAGCCATCAACTTCACCTGCAACGACTATGACCGCCTCTTCGAGCTCATGAAGCACGACAAAAAGAACGTGGGCGGCGAAATCAATTTCACTCTTCTTTCGGACGTGGGAGAAATCCAGCTCGACAACCACGCCTCGCGCGAACTGATTGGAGACATGTTTGACTTTTTACGTGAAGGATAATCCGATATGCAAAAGAACATCAACAAATACATCCACCTCTTTGAGCGCCTGCTCTCCCTCTTGATTGTTTTTCTTCTCCTTGCCGGAACGGTGGTGTGGAGCGGAAAGATTTTCGGACGTCAAATCGGCACACCTTCGGCAACCGATTCCACCACAACGACTGTTGCCCTGCCCAATGCCGAAGAACTCCTGCAAATGGGACTTCAGGAGGTTCATCTCGAAGCGCTTGACTCTGCCGCCTGGAAGGTGACAGACAAGGACGGTGCTACGCAGGGAACGATTGTGAGCACCGCGCCTTACGCGAAAGACGTGACGGGCTTTGCTGGCCCCACCCCACTCTATCTGTTCCTCTCGCCCGACAACATCGTCAAGGCCGTTGTTGCGGCCGACAACGCAGAGTCGCCCGATTTCTGCCGTCAAGCCTGCAACGGCATCTTCTCCCAAATCGTTGGTCTCTCGGCAAATGAAGCGCAAGGCAAACGGGTGGACGCCGTCACGGGAGCCACCTTCTCAAGCAACGCCATCATCGCCAACGTGAAGCAGACGCTTTCCGAACGCGCCAAAGCCAACCGCAAGGCAAAGCTGAAACCAGTCATCGGATGGGGCAAGACGGTTGCCGTGGCTGCCGTTCTGCTGCTGGGCATACTGGCATCGTGGCGTCTGCGCGGCATAAAACCAGTGCGACTGGCCATTCTCATCCTCAATGTTTGTGTCACGGGCTTCTGGTGTGGGCAATTTCTCTCTGTCTCCATGCTGCGCGGCTGGATTCAAAACGGTTTAGACCCCATCCTCTATCTCCCCGCGGTGCTGATGCTCCTCGTTGCCATCGCAATGCCGTTTTTCAAACGTCCTCACCACCACTGCCTGTGGGTGTGTCCCTTTGGCAGTCTGCAAGAACTGGCCTACTATCTGCCCTTGCCAAAGGTGCACGTCAGCGCCCCCGTTTTCAAACTGATGCGCCTGACGAGAACCCTGGTGCTAGCGCTCCTCTTGCTACTGCTTTGGATGGGCATCGGCGCCAGTTTGCTCGACTACGAGCCCTTCACGGCCTTCATACTCAGCACGGCGACGCCCGGCGTGCTGGTGTTGGCCACTTTATTCGTCATCGCCAGCATATTCATCCCGCAGCCCTGGTGCCGCTGCCTTTGCCCGATGGGCACACTGCTGGAACTTTCTGAAGACAGCGGAGTTAAAAAGAAGAAAAAGAATATCGGTGCGTAAGCAAGTGGTCGACCCACTTACCACCACAAAATCTTCCAGGATATGATTGACAAATATAAGATTGTAAGCCTTGTGCTGACGTTGAGCCTGATTGCAGCGCTCGTACGTCTCGTTTACAGCACAAACATCGCTGGTCCGTCTGCCCCGCAAGACGACAAGGCATCGGTGTTGAAAATCATCCACGAACGCAAAAGTGTTCGCAGTTTCACAGAGCAACCTGTCAGCCGCGAGCAACTCGACACATTGGTTCGCGCCGCAATGGCTGCCCCAACAGGCAAGAACATGCAACCTTGGAAATTCATTGTCATCGACGACAAAGAAGCCATGACGCAATTGTCTGAACAGTTGCCCTACGCCAAGATGCTCAAAGAGGCTCAAGCCGCCGTCATCGTCTGCGGAGACATGAGCGTGGTGGACGACAACGGCAAACCTTCGACCAACTGGGTCATGGATTGCTCCGCCGCCACCGAAAACCTTCTACTCGCAGCTGAAGCGATGGGGCTCGGCGCCGTATGGACTGGCGTTTATCCCTACGAGGAGCGTCTGGAAGCCGTTAAAAAGGCATTCAACCTCCCCGAAAACATCATTCCCCTGAACATGGTTCCCATTGGCTACCCGAAGGGGGAACAAAATCCGAAAGACAAATACAAACCAGATAATATCCATTACAACGGTTGGTAACCAAAAAATATAGGGCCTGACATTTAAAGTGTCAAGCCCTATATTTTTTGGTGCCTCTGGGGGCAGATGCAAACGTATCTGGGAGCAGGCGCAAGCGCATCTGGGAGCAGTCGCAAACGCATCTGGGGGCAGATTCGCCAATAGGCATAGGTCTGGAATCTGGAAGATGCCTTCACGGCGTGCCGCTACCTGTCTGTCGGCGGCACGTAAGGAATCTCCAATGGTTCGACATGCGTCGTGATGAAAGTCTGCTTACCGAATTTCTGCCGCAACTTCCTCTCAACAGTCCGCGAAGCCTCGTTGGCCTTACGCAGGGTGGTGTTGCCGTCCATGCAGAAATGGACATCAATGGCCCGGTTGTTTCCGATGCGGCGCGTGCGCAGACTGTGGGGCAGAGAAGCGCCCTCCGTTTCGTTGATGACATTGATGATGAACTGCTCTTCGTCCTCTGGCAAGGATTTCTCAAGCAATTCCTGTATGCTCGGCACAAAGAGTTTAAACGCCACCCGAGCGATGAAGAGGCTGACGATGACGGCCGCTATGGGGTCGAGGATGCGCCAAGAAGGGCCGAGGAGAATGGCGCCGCCGATACCGACAGCGGTGCCGATGCTCGAGAGCGCATCACTGCGATGGTGCCAGGCGTTGGCCACCACCACGGCGGAGTCGACGCGACGACCGACACGCGCGGTCCACTGAAAGAGAAATTCCTTGGAAATCACGGAGACCAAGGCGGCCACCAGGGCAATCAAGCCTGGCTCGGCGATGCTGTCGCCCTTGATATAGGCGATGATTTCGCTGGCACCGTTCCATAAAATGCCGAGGCCGACGGCAAGGAGCATCAGTCCGATGGAGGCCGTGGCGAGGGTTTCATACTTGCCGTGTCCAAAATCGTGGTCGGCATCGCAGGGTTTTCCGGAGATGCGCACGAAGAGCACGACGATCAAATCGGTCACGAAGTCGGAAAGAGAGTGTACGGCATCGGCTATCATGGCCGCACTGCCGCCCAACACGCCGGCGACAAATTTGAAGAGCAGCAACAGAAAATTGATGAAGCTGCCCACAAGCGTCACGCGGAAGATGAGATGCTCGCGCTGCTTGTTTTCTATTGTTTCGGTCATGATTGAAGAATGAAATCCGTTATCCATTGCCCAACTTCCTTGGTGCCGTATTTCTCGCCTCCGGCAACCTGTATTTCGGGCGTCCGCACGTTGGCTTCCAAACTGGCATCAACAGCGCGACGTATCAAGGTGCCTTCTTCCTTCAGATTGAAATATTCAAAGAGCATGGCCACAGAAAGAATCTGCGCCAAGGGGTTGGCAATATTTAAACCTTTTGCTTGCGGCCAAGAACCGTGAATGGGCTCGAAAACGGGGGTGCTTTCTCCAGTGGAGGCCGAAGGGAGGAGGCCCATCGAACCGCTGATGCAGGAGCCTTCGTCGGTGAGTATGTCGCCGAAGGTGTTTTCCGTCACCATGACATCGAAGAACTTGGGGTCTTGAATCATGCGCATGGAGGCATTGTCGACATACATGTAATCGGTCTGGACATCGGGATATTGCGGCGCCATCTCCTGGGCCACTTTTCTCCAAAGGCGGCTTGAGGCAAGGACGTTGGCTTTGTCGACCACCGTCAGGTGTTTACGACGGCGCTGGGCATATTCAAAGGCAACTTTCAAGATGCGCTCCACCTCGTGGCGGGAATAGGCATTGGTGTCGTAGGCATAATCGTCGCCTTCTTTCTTTTCTCCGAAATACATGCCACCAGTGAGCTCACGGATGCAGACGAAATCGGCTCCACGGACGAGTTCGTCCTTCAAAGGCGATTTGTGGATGAGGCAGTCGAAGGTCTGAACGGGACGTATGTTGGCAAAGAGGCCCAACTGCTTGCGCATGGCCAGGAGTCCTTGCTCGGGACGCACTTTGGCATTGGGGTTGTTGTCGAAGCGCGGATCGCCAACGGCTGAGAAAAGAACAGCGTCGGCATCCTGGCACGCCTTCAGGGTTTCTTCAGGGAAAGGATTGCCGACGGCGTCGATGGCGGCTGCTCCGCAGAGCGCTTCTGTGAAAGTGACCTGATGACCAAACTTGCTGCAAACGGCTTTCATCACCTTGACGCCTTCGGCAGATATTTCAGGGCCGATTCCGTCACCGGCCAAAACTGCTATTTTCAATTCCATTGTTTTTGTGTGTTAAGAGGACGCTCTGTCAATGGCGGCATTGTGGCTGATGCACTTCTACACTGCTACTGAATTATCAGAACACCCTTTTTATGATACGATGAAGATATTGCGGGAGACTCTTTTGCTCCCGTATGAAAGGCAAATATACAAAAATAGTGGCAATAAGAACTATCTTACGCCACTATTTATATCATACCTTTCTTGACATTCGTCAAAGCTTAATACGTTATTCTGACAAAAAGCCCAACCGAGGCCTCACTTTGCTTTCTTTCCGAACACCGAGAAGTGAACGTAGCGCTTCGGGTGCATTCTCAAGTCGATCATCAGCGAGTCGGCATGACTCATGGTGCTATTGAGATTGTCGTAAACAGAACGGTCGTTGAGGAAGAGCCCCAGCGTATTGTCGCGACTATTGAGCTGTCGGTTGAGGAAATCAGTGGTGGTGGTCAGGTTGCTCGTCAAACTGTTGACGTTTGTGAGCGTGGTGTTGACCTGCTTCATGGTGTTGTCGATGTCCACACGCGCCAACTTTCCAGTCAGGGTTTCAACATGACTGCCCGTGCGGTTGAACTTGGCCATCATCTCTGGCACGTCCTTCTTCATCATCTGGTTCAAACTGGCAGAGGTCTCCTTGAGGTTGGACGTGATTTCGGCCGTGTTGTGAAGGGTCTGTGCCAAAGCTGGGTCGGAGGTCAGACGGTTGAGATTGGTCATAATGGAATCGAGCTTTGGCAGCATGCGCTCCACAACAGGAAGCATGGCCTCGAGCTTGTTGAGCGTGCCGATGTGCATACCGCCAGAAATGGTATCGCCAACGGAAAGGTTCTTCGTCGGGTTCGGTCCGAGCACCAAACTGAACTTCACGCCGCCCATCAGTTCGCTTTCCAGTTCGGCACGCGTGCCATAAGGAACGCGCATTGACTTGTCGAGCTCGATGCAGACAACGACATTGTCGGTGCGGTCGTAGTCGTAATCAATGCTGCGCACATTTCCCACCGCATAGCCGTTGGCATAGACGGGCGTGCTCACGGCCAGTCCTTGGATGTCGGTGAAACGAACGAAATAACTATTGGTGGGACTGAAGATATTCACCCCTTTGAGAAAGTTGATGCCAACCACCAGGAGCGCGATTGCTAAAACGCCCACGAGGGCCAGTTTGATTTCCTTTGAGAAAATGTTCATTTTGATGATGAGTTATGTAATGGTAAAAAGGAGCTGAATATTGCCAAACCTCTATTTGGAGAGCCTGATGGCTTCAGAAAGATTCATGCGCTGGCCGTTCTTAAAGGCCACGATGAAGTTTCCTGGACATTTGTTGCCCAATGATTTCTGCACCTGCCGAATCTCATTGTAGGAGGTTGACTCGCCAACGGTGTATTTATAGAGTTGGCCTTCTTTATAGAACCCAACATTCTGCAGGCCCTTCAAGCGGGCGTCATTTGCCTTGAGCTGGCGGTCAACCACAAATATCTGCACTTTGAAAACGGGTTTGCCCTGTTCGGCACTGCCCGACTGCTTCGCCACGCGCTCTGCATGAGCCGCTCTTGCGGGCGTTGAATCGGGTTTGGCCACCGAGCGCTGCTGTCCGGCAGACTGGCGGCGCGTGGCAGCGCCGTTGTCGGAACGTACAGAAGCGGGACGCGTCTCAGCGCCTTTGCCTTTGTTTTCCGGGGTTTCTTCTTTCGCGCCGCGCTCTTTCGCAGCGGTTGCCGGTTGCGGATTGGGGTCGACGGGCACAACGGCCGGTTCTGCGTTGGCCACATTCAAATCGTTGCTGCCGTCGCTCACGCGAGGCGGCTCCGGTTTGTCAATGGCATCGGGAAGGATGATGGGCGTGATTGCCTGGGGCGACATGCCGCCTTGCTTGGCGCGGTATTTCACGATGCCGTTATAGATGCTACGCGCCAAAGCATGTACGCCACCTGCGGAATTCAGATAGCGCTCTTCTTCGGGCGTTGAAATAAAACCAAGCTCGGTCAAGACGGCGGGCATGGAGGTGTTTCTCAGGACGAGGAAACCTGCCTGATGAACTCCCTTGTTCTTTCTTCCAGCGCTGACATATTGCTGCTGAATGCTGCGGGCCAGTTCGACGCTCTGCTTCATGTGGCGATCTTGGAGCATCTCAAAGATGATATAGCTTTCAGCCTTATTGGGGTCGAAACCCTCATAGGTCTGTTTGTAGTTTTTCTCATAAGTGATCACCGAGTTCTCGCGCTTGGCCACTTCAAGATTTGCTGCGGCACGCGCCATACCCAACGTATAGGTTTCAGAACCATAGGCGATGCGTCCCTTGGGAAGAGAATTGGTGTGGATGCTCACGAAGAGGTCGGCCTTGTTTCTGTTGGCAATGTTGGCACGGCGGTCGAGCGGGATGAAGACGTCGGTCTTACGCGTGTAGATCACTTTTATGTCCGGACAATTGGCCGCCAACAGTCGCCCGACCTCCAACGTCACCTTCAGATTGATGTCTTTTTCTTTGGAAAAGGAACCGACGGCTCCGGCGTCGTGACCACCGTGTCCAGCATCGAGCACAATGGTGAACGTCTTGTCCTGCACTTCCTTTGTTTCGCCTGCAGCCATCGCACAGAGACAGCAAAACAGGCTCATCAAGCTAAAGAGAATCGGACGTTTAAAAGTGTATTGCATGATTGTTTATATCTGTTTTTATGTTGGGGCTCCCCTGCTTATTTCTCTCCCTTATTTCTCTCCAACAGACTTACGGAATGTCGGCGAATCATGTAGATGGTCCACAGTTCAAGAAGAGCATAAATCACAAAACCACTGCCAATCAAGATGATGGGCAGTCCGGCAACTTCCTCTGCCTTGCGAAACAATACGACGTAGAGCGTTGCGACGAGTTCGAGCGTCGGCAGGAAATAATAGGCAGGATGGACGGGGCATCCAGTGCGGTGGATGTTCCAAAGCGTATAGAACTGCGTGGCGGCGACTACGAAGAGCAAGGCCGACAAGATGTAGACGATGGCAGCCAGAAACAGCGTAGGCCACAGAAGTTGTACAACACCAAACAGGATACTGCCGGCGCCGAGAACAGGATACAACATGACTTGGCGCACTTGAGGATCCTGACGGAAATAGCTGACGATGGCCACAATGCCAGGAATGATGAACACCACTCCGCTCACCATCACAATCCAAGTGGTGATGGCTTCTGAAAACACAATGAGCAGCACGCCCAGCACCATAACGCAAAGGGCACGCGCCAATACATTTTGTAGGAACTTTTTCATAAGACGTTTCTTTTTAAGTGGGTTATTTTACACCTTAAGTAATGGTACCATTACTAAATGGGGTTATTCTTTACCGTCTGGCCATAGCCTCTTTTGGTGGACAGTGAAATCTCACCCTCGGCCAATGGGGAAATAAGAGAAGCCAAACTGGCGCATCTCTTCGTAGTCGTATAGGTTACGGCCGTCGAAAATGACGGGATGGTGCATGGAGCGGCGAACGACTTCCCAGGATGGTAGGCGGAACTGCTTCCACTCCGTCAGAAGCAGCATGGCATCGGCATTCAGCACGGCATCGTACATATCCTTGGCATAGGTGACGACGTCGCCCATGCGTCGGCGGCATTCCTTCATGGCGATGGGGTCGTAAACGCGCACGTGGCAACCGGCTTCCAAGAGGTGCTGGATGGTCACGAGGGAAGTGGCCTCGCGCATATCGTCGGTCTCGGCTTTGAAAGCCAAGCCCCAGACGGCAATGGTCTTGCCCTTCAGGTTGCCTGCGTAATACTGGTTGAGCTTTCTGAAGAGAACGGACTTCTGCTGTTCGTTGACATCTTCAACGGCTTTCAATACACGCATGCTGTAGCCGTTTTGTTCGGCCGTCTTGATGAGGGCTTTGACGTCTTTCGGGAAACAAGAACCGCCATAACCGCAACCGGGGTAGAGGAACTTTGAACCGATGCGGGAATCGCTGCCGATGCCCTTACGCACCATGTTGACATCCGCTCCAACAAGTTCGCAGAGATTGGCAATGTCGTTCATGAAAGAAATGCGCGTGGCGAGCATGGAATTGGCCGCATATTTGATCATCTCCGCCGAAGGGATGTCCGTAAAAATCACGCGGAAGTTGTTGAGCATGAAGGGAGAATAGAGGCGCGTCATCAAATCGCGTGCTCGCTGGCTCTCAACGCCGACAACAACGCGGTCGGGCGACATAAAGTCTTTGACGGCAGCTCCTTCCTTAAGAAATTCGGGATTGGAAGCCACGTCAAACGGAATGTCCTTGCCGCGCTTCTGGAGTTCTTCCTGAATGGCCGCCTTCACCTTGTGTGAGGTCCCAACGGGAACGGTGCTTTTCGTGACCACCACAAGATAGTGGTCCATATTGGCACCCACCTCGTGAGCCACAGCCAAGACATAGCTCAAGTCGGCACTTCCGTCTTCGTCAGGCGGCGTACCGACGGCACAGAAAACGGCCTCAACGTCGTTGATACATTCCGTGAGTTTCGTTGTGAAATTGAGACGTCCTTCGCGATGGTTTCTCAACACCATTTCTTCCAAGCCTGGCTCATAAATTGGTATTTCTCCGCGCTTGAGCGACGCTATCTTTTGAGGATTGATGTCAACACACGTCACCTCCACGCCCATTTCCGCAAAACAAGCCCCGGAAACGAGTCCGACATATCCAGTGCCAACGATTGCTATCTTCATATTGTTGGGATTGTAAGGGGTTTCAGAAAAGACGAAGTTTACCATTACTTACTTTCTGAAGCCCCTTGAAAAACAAAAAGGCGCCCATGCGTTCTGCCGACTCATACCGACAGGCACAATGGCGCCATATTCTTTTATCAAATTCAGCAGTCTTTTTTTGACTTACTTTTGAGCCTGTGCGCCCTGATTGGCAGCATCAGCACCAGCACCCTGTGAGATGGGCGCCGTTGTGTTGGTCTTCATGTCACTGACAACGGTTTTTGCCTCAGGAGTTGACAGGCAGAAAACACTGAACACGCTGAAAAGCACGAGCAATCCGGCCAAGGTCCACGTTGCCTTCTCAACAACGTCGGTGGTCTTGCGGACACCCATGATTTGATTTGAAGAAGCGAAGCTTGAAGCCAATCCACCGCCCTTCGACTCTTGAATCAGGACGATAAATGAAAGCAAAACGGCCACGATTACGGCCAGGATAACGAATACGCTATACATGTTTTATCTATTATTATGTTTTTGATTGATCACCAGTTTATGCAGGAACCGCATTTGGTCTGCAAAGTAACGATTTTTTTTTGGATAATTCAAGTTTAGCTTACGGATAATTTCCATAGCTTTCTCATATCTACCCTGTTTTATATAGATTTTCGCCAATGTCTCCGTGAAATAGTCTTCATCATCGGCATCATCTCCTGTTGTTTCCGCCGGGATTTCGGGCCTGAGCGTCGGATTGTCCTGAAGCACAATGCGCTCCGAACTGCTATCGATGAAATTGGAAATCAAGACATCGCTCCGATTGGCGGCTGCATTGTCACTTCCAAGAGCAACCGCGGCATCATTTTCTGCCGGAGCCGACTCTGATTCGGCCGCTTCCTCCTGCATGAGGAAGGCCATATAGTCGTTAGTTGCATCGGCCACCGTCGGTTTCTTGCGGCGCGGGAGTTCCTCTTCGTCTTTATCCTCTGCCAGCATGCCGTTTTGCAGGAATCTGTCAATCAACGACTCCGTACGGTCTGCCCCCGTAGTCATGGTTTTGTCCATCACCTCTTCTTGCGTGGCCCGGTCTGCGTGTAACTTATAGTTGTCACCTTCAACCATATTGAAGAGCACACGTCGGTCGCCAATGAAGATGGAGGCTTTCCGGAGTTCCTCACCAAACGTGACATCGTGGAGCAGAAAGAGGTTTTTGAGGAAGAGAATCCTCGCAGCCTGATAATAAGGATAGCGGGCCACCATCTCGCGCAAGGCGAACACGGTGTCCTTGTTCAACATATCTGGATGTTTTGCTAATTCTGCAACCGAAGGTGTCATGTATAATTAAGGTTGGATTCTCTGAGAGGATTAATGATGATTGGATTTCTGCGGCCTATTCTAAGACCATTGGGGATGACTTCGTGGTGTTCCTTATATATATTATATATGTGTGGCAACGGAATACCTATATATAATATAACAGCTATCGGGATGGATTCTGCCAGCCTACCAGTTGGCAACAGTCGCGTTGAAGATTTGCTCTGTAAGGTCGCGCACCATCTCTGTTACCAACTGCTCCTGCACGGCACTCAACTGCTGGGAAGCGTCATACTGCGAAGTCGCCGTAAACTGTTTCTCCCAACTTTCATTGGTCTTCGCGTTGGAGAATCGGATGTTCACCGTCATCTTCAACTGCACCTGTGAGGAAAGTCCATCGGCCGACACGCCTTTGTTATACTGGTCGTAGCTAACGATTTCGCCCGCGATGTGCATGTCGCCATTGCGTTTGACGAGTTTGAGACGCGTCTGGTTGGCATAGAGGTCCTGCAACTTATTATTAAACATGGCCTCCATCGGAGCCCAGCCGTATGGGGCGCGGTTGGGGACGTTGTCTATCTGGATGGTCTTGATGATGTCGTAGTTGATGCTCGTACCAGTGAACTGGTATTTCACACTGCAGGCCGTCAAGACCATACAGGCCACGACTACCAGCATACGCCACCATCCGCCATAGCGACTTCCCGCTATGCCAGAGCGCCAGCTATATATTTTCGTAAAGACTGATTTATTCCAAGTCATATTCTTTAATCTTTCTGTAAAGCGTTCGTTCTGAAATTCCCAACTGCTTGGCGGCCAAGCGTCTGTTTCCGTTGTTCTTATTCAAAACGCTCTTGATGGACTTCCGTTCCATATCTTCCAAGGAGCCGTCAACAACGACATCTTCTTCATCGGTTTCTTTGGCCGCGACGTCATTGTCCGTCACTTCCTCGGCATCTTGAATCAAGGAGTTGTCTGTCTTTTCCATCGGCCGTCCGAGCGCTGGCTGCGGTTGGTAGATGGCCAAACCTCTTGAGGAGGAAGTCGGCGAATCGGTGTCTCTGCCAACCATCGGCAAATGTTTCTCCCCGACCATCCGCTTTAATTCTGCCACTTCACGACGCAGATCAAAGAGCATCTGGTAGATAAACTCGCGCTCTTTCTCGAAACTGTGGGTTTCTTCCTTTGAAGCGAGCGCCACCACATGTCCCTGTGAAGTGTTTTCGGCAGGCAGATAGAGCGAAAGAATTTCTGGCGTGATTTCGCGCTCCTCGGAAGTGACAGACATGTTCTCAGCAATATTTTTCAGCTGACGGACATTTCCAGGCCAAGCATAACTGACAAGCATTTTCTGAGCCTCTGGTGTCAAACGAATGGGAGGCATCTTATACTTCTCACTCATCTCCAGGGCAAACTTCCGGAACAACAAAACCACATCGGCACCGCGTTGTCGCAAGGGAGGAATGTTGATGGAGACGGAGTTTAAACGATAGAAGAGGTCTTCGCGGAACTTGCCATCGGCGATGGCCTTTTCCATATTCACATTGGTTGCCGCCACGATACGCACATCCGTGCGCTTCACTTCGCTGGCACCCACGGGAATGTATTCACCAGTCTCGAGCACACGCAGCAAGCGAGCCTGTGTAGGCAACGGCAACTCGCCTACCTCATCCAAAAACAACGTTCCACCGTCAGCAACGGCGAAATAGCCTTCTCGGCGCTCAACGGCCCCCGTAAAAGCTCCCTTTTCGTGGCCGAACAATTCCGAGTCAATGGTTCCGTCTGGAATGGCACCACAATTGACGGCCAAATATTTTTTGCCTTTCCGCAAACTGTGGTCGTGAATCACACGGGGGAAGATTTCCTTTCCCACACCATTCTCGCCCATGATAAGAACCGACAAATCCACTGGAGAAATTTTGAGAGCAATCTCCAAGGCACGATTCAAAGCATCGTCGTTACCGACAATGCCATAGCGCTGCTTGAGGCGTTGAAGCTGTGAAGTTTCCATGTTGACCAACTATTTAAAATATAGAACCGCCGCGGCTGATTGCTCAGAAGGGGGAGAAGACTATACCATGAGACCTATGCCGAGGTGAAGCCTATGTTATGCAAACATAGTGCAAACCGAGAGCAGAGCGTCAAGCACGCTTGAACGCTATGCCGAGGTGAAGCCTATGTTATGCAAACATAGTGCGAACCGAGAGCAGAGCGTCAAGCGTGCTTGAACGCTATGCCGAGGTGAAGCCTATGTTATGCAAAGTTACGAAAAAACATTGACAAGCATACACAGAATCTCCAACAAGCTTTCTTAAAAACGTTCCACAGGCGATTTTCCCTTAGCATTTTAGTAGCGGACACGGTTTTTTATATTAACTTTGCGAGACTGATTCGGCATGATTTGCCCTATCCTCATACCCTGGTGCATTCGGAGCACGAAGAGAAGAGGCTTTGGCATGCAGCCAATGCGATTCCGCCAAATGCTTCGCGCCTCTGCATAAAGCACCATTATTTTCCATCCATCCTATCCGAAAGAATGACACTATCCAATTTTATCAAGAAAATATTCAGTCCGTTTCTGATGGGCAACTGCCTCGGCATGATTGTCGTTTCGCTGGCACTGGTTTTCGTGACGCTTGAATTTCTGCAGTGTTACACCAACCACGGCGACAACGTCACCATGCCCAACATGAGAGGACTGAAATTAGACATCGTTGAACAGAAGTTGGAAGCTTTGGGGCTCCGCTGCGAAGTGGTCGACACGGGCTACATCGACACTTACGTCGGTGACGTGGTGCTCGAGCAGTCGGTTAAACCAGGCGATAAGATAAAGGTCGGCAGAATCATCGAGCTCACCATCAACGCCTCCAGCGCACGGGCCATTGCCCTGCCACAACTCGCCGACAACTGCTCACGCCGCGAGGCCGAAGCCAAACTGAAATCGCTGGGCTTCAAGAGCATCATTATTGAAAGAATACAGGGCGACCAAGACTGGGTGTACAATGTCAAGGCGAACGGAGAAACCGTACAAGCCGGCACTCGCATCCCCGTAACAACCCGCATCACGCTCGTCATCGGCAACGGCGCTGTCGACGAGGAATTTAACGGCAACGACAGCCTGGACTATGAAATCTTCGGTCCTGGCAACGAAGACAACGACATCATCGAGGACGGCGGCGGCGAAAGTCTGACGCCCTCCCAAACACCTCCTGCTGAATAATTAATAATGACACTACCTCTCAACAATACGAGCCTGCAAGAAGACATCGATGACAACGACGATGAGAACAACGAGCTATACGAACACTTCCGGGTCGTGGCCGACCGCGGGCAGCAACTGCTGCGCGTTGACAAATTTCTGCAGGACCATCTGCCCGACACATCGAGAAACCGCATCCAACTGGCGGCACGCGCTGGATTCATCCACGTCAACGGTCAACCCGTCAAGAGCAATTATCGCGTAAAACCAGGCGACGTCGTCACACTCCTGCTCGACCGTCCCCGCTATGAGAACAAGATTGAGGCGGAAGACATCCCTCTCAATATTGTCTATGAAGACAGCGAACTACTCGTTGTTAACAAACCAGCCGGACTGGTAGTGCATCCGGGATGTGGCAACTACACGGGAACGCTCGTCAACGCCATTGCCTGGCATCTGCGCGACAACCCCGACTACGATCCTAATGACCCAGGCGTAGGATTGGTACACCGCATTGACAAAGATACTTCAGGACTGCTTGTCGTGGCCAAAACGCCCGACGCCAAGACGAAACTCGGCGTGCAGTTTTTCAATAAGACCACCCGCAGACGCTACAACGCACTCGTGTGGGGCAACTTGGAAAACGAAGAAGGACGCATCGAAGGCAACATCGCACGCAACCCCAAAGACCGCATGCAGATGGCGGTGTTTCCTCCCGATTCGGGCATCGGCAAGCACGCCGTCACCCACTACCGCGTCTTGGAACGCTTTGGCTTCGTCACGCTCGTGGAGTGTATTCTCGAAACGGGACGTACACACCAAATACGTGTCCACATGAAACACATCGGACACCCGCTATTTAACGACGAACGCTACGGCGGCGACCAAATTTTGCGCGGCACGCAGTCGAGCTCTTACCAGGCTTTCATCCGCAACTGCTACGCCATCTGCCCACGCCAGGCGCTACACGCCAAGACGCTCGGATTCAAGCACCCGAAAACGGGCAAGGAGATGGATTTCACCTCCGAACTGGCGGAAGACATGCAAAAACTCTTGGAACGCTGGCGCACCTTCACCGCCGGACTGAAATAAAAGTCATCGGCTACTGCTGATGGTGACTCCACACAACAGACACAACTATAAGTAGGTGTTCAAAATTATTTTTATAATATATGCCAAGAGCATTATTTTCACATTTGAAATATCCTCTCGGGCGCATCTACTTACCTTGTTTTCAGTCGCAATGCCCGCATTGCTCCTTCAACCAAGGTGGCGTATCTGCATCCCGATAGAACATTTCAAATGTAAAAATAATTCTGATCACCTACTTAATCCAAATAAAACAATGAAAAGAACAATTGCCATTGTAGCTGGAGGGGACTCCTCCGAGCACGATGTTTCTCTGCGCAGCGCAGAAGGCATTCTATCATTCATGGATACCGAAAAATACGACTGCTACGTCGTTGAAATGAAAGGAACTGACTGGAAGGCGCTCTACAAAGACGAGGTCTGCCCCATCGACCGAAACGATTTCTCATTCACGGCTAAAGACGGACGACACACGTTTGACTTCGCCTATATCACCATACACGGAACACCGGGAGAGAACGGCATCCTCCAAGGTTACTTCGACCTCATCGGCATGCCATATTCAACGAGCGATGTCCTCGTGGAATCTCTCACCTTCAACAAATATGCGCTCAACAATTTCTTGCGCTCCAACCCCGACCTCAACATTTCCGAATCGGTGCTCTTGCGCAAAGACCAGATTGACATGAGCGATGAAGACATCATTGCCCGCGTTGGTCTGCCCTGCTTCGTAAAGCCAAACGCTGGCGGCAGTAGTTTCGGTGTCACGAAGGTGAAAAGCGCCGACGCGCTCCGTCCTGCCATTGAACGCGCCATGATGGAGAGCAACGAAGTGATGGCCGAAAAGATTATGGTCGGAACAGAAATCACCTGCGGCTGCTATCGTCGCGGCAAGGAAGTGGTGGTGTTCCCCATCACGGAAGTTGTCACCACGCAAGACTTCTTCGACTACGACGCCAAATACAACCACAAGTCGGAGGAAATCACCCCAGCACGCATCGCTCCAGAAACAGCGGCACGCGTGTCTGAGATGACCACCAAAATCTATAACTACTTGGGCTGCTACGGCATCATCCGCATCGATTACATCCTCTCAGGCGAAAAAGGCCATGAAGACATCAACCTGTTGGAAATCAACACCACGCCAGGTATGACAGCCGCCAGCTTCATCCCGCAACAGGTAGCCGCCTCCGGACGCGCCATCAAAGACGTGCTTTCAGACATCATTGAAGGACGCTTCGAATAAGTAAGAATGAGGCCTCCTGAAAATTCTGCACTAAGCATTACAGTAATAATTTCAGGAAATGCCGTAACCTCCAAAAAAATCTGCGCTGAGGAGCCACTCTCCGTCAGCCGTCAAAACGAACACCCCTTAAAGAAGGGCATGTGAAGACACATCGTCTTGACATGCCCTTTTTCTCCATTAATACCAAAGCCATGAACATTCCTCAAGAATACGCCGACATCCGTCCGTTCCAGCCGGAAGAGCTCCCCGCAGCGTTCAATCAGTTGCTCTCTGACCCCGAATTTCTTTCCATCCTGCCGCATGTCTTCAACGGTGTACCCGTCGAAGCCATCAAGGCCCAGTTGCACACCTGCACCGACACGCTCGACTTCCAAAAGAAATTCGTCTACGCCATTGTTAAGAAAATCCTGGCAGAGAAAAGCGACGGCTGCGACCTCAACGCCGACTCTCTTCCGAGCAAAACGGCCAACTATACCTTCGTATCCAATCACCGCGACATCGTGCTCGACGCCGCCCTGCTCGACGTGATGCTCATTGACAACGGTTTCCCAACCACCGTTGAAATCGCCATCGGCGACAACCTCCTCATCCGTCCGTGGATTGAGACAGTGGTGAAGCTCAACAAATCGTTTATCGTGCGCCGCAACCCCGGCATCCGCGAGATGCTGCAAAGCTCTAAACTCATGAGCCGCTACATGCACTTTGCCATCAATGAAAAGCACGAGAACATCTGGATTGCACAACGCGAAGGACGCGCCAAAGACTCTGACGACCGCACGCAGGAATCCCTGCTCAAAATGCTCGCTATGGGCGGTGAAGGCGGTCTGGTTGAGAGCCTCAAACAACTCAACATCGCGCCGCTGGCCATCTCTTATGAATACGACCCCTGCGACTTCCTGAAAGCGAAAGAATTTCAGTTGAAACGCGACAATGAGAACTACAAGAAGACGCAGGCCGACGACATGGCAAACATGCAAACGGGCATTCTTGGCTATAAGGGCCGCGTTCACTACCAGACGGGAAAACCTGTCAACGAATGGATTGACGAATATGCCACACTGCCGAAGGGCGAAATCTTCAAGGCCATCGCCGCACGCATGGACCGCGAAATCCATGCCAACTACCGCCTCTTCCCTGGCAACTACATCGCTGCTGACATGCTTGACGGAAAAGAGGACTTCAAGGCACACTACACGGCCGACGACCGCCAACGCTTCGAAGCTTATCTGGCGAAGAAACTTTCGCTCATTGACGTTCCAAATAAAGACGAGGCTTTCCTGCGCGAACGCATCCTGACGATGTATGCCATGCCTCTCCGTAACCAAATAACCGCTCTGAATCCGTGACAACCATCAAACGCCATTTTCTCCACCTACTGCTGGCCGCTTCATGGATCATGACGCTGGCGGCATGCAGCAAGGACGATGATCCCATCGTGGCCTACCGACAGGACTTGGCCGAAATTGCCACCGACCACAACGGGCGCGTTGCCAGTCTCATCCTCGACAATGCCGACACGCTGGCGGTGACTAACAAGGAGGCCATCACACAAACGCTGGTGCCCGACACCGCCTACCGCGTCAGGGCCGTCTTTCTGAAGGAAGCACAGGGGGCGGAGGTGGTCAGTCTGCAAACCGTCTTTTGCATGGCGCCGCTCGCGGAGAAGCCTGCGGAAATGAAAGCGGATGCCATCACGGCAGAAGCCATCTGGCGCTCTGGCCGCTATCTCAACTTGCTGGTATCCTTCAAAACTTCTGGGGCTGAGAAACACAAAATCATGTTTGTGGAAGACGGCATCACCACTGAAGCCAACGGCGCAAAGATGTTGCACATCAAACTGACGCACGACAGACGGAATGACGGGAGGACATACACCACGCGTTCTTACATCTCATGCCTGCTCAGCGGATACAACGACATCCTGATGCCACAACGCGACTCCGTGTCCATCGCCGTCCCAACGGGCAACGGATTTTCCATCCGACATTTTGCCTATTAAAAAGAGAAGCCACGAGCCAGAATTGTGCTGGCTGGCATCATCAAATATTTCTTGAACATTCCAAATACGTCCCCAACACCATGCCAAACGTCAACTTTCACCCCATATCGCTCAGCGACAAAAACGACATACGAAGTGCTGTCAGTCAAACGGAATGCCGCAACTGCGACCTTAACTTCATGAATCTAATGAGCTGGAGATTTCTCTACGACACCGAGACGGCCCACCATGAAGGATGGCAGCTCTTTCGATTCAAAAGTAACGGACATCTGGCCTACCTCATGCCAGTGGGAAAGGGCGACCTACACCACATCGTGCCGACCCTCATGGAAGATGCCGAACAGCAGGGAGCGCCTTTCTTGATGCTTGGCGTGTGTGAGAACAATCTGGCACTGCTCGACGAAGCCATGCCGGGCTATTTCTATGCCACGGCGGACCGTGACTTCACCGATTATATCTACCACCGCGAAGTGCTCGCCACGCTCTCGGGCAAGAAACTCCAGCCCAAACGTAACCACTGCAACAAATTTGAGGCGGCCTACCCGCATTTCGCCTACGAAGCGCTCTCGCCTGACATCTTTGAAGAATGCCTGGCGCTCGAAAAGCAATGGGCGGAAGACAAAGCCGACGACTACACGCCGCAAATGCGCCACGAGATGAACGATGAGCGACGCTCAATGGCCTACGTGTTTGAAAACTGGGAACACCTCGGCGGACAAGGCGGCCTCCTCCGCGTTGACAACAAACTGGTGGCATTCACTTATGGTGCGCCCGTCAATTACGACACGTTTGATGTCTGCGCAGAAAAAGCAGACACAGAATTTGAAGGGGCCTTTGCCATGATCAACCGCGAATTTGTACGCCACCTGCCGGAATCGTTCAAATATATCAACCGCGAAGAAGATTTGGGCATTCCAGGACTCAGACAATCGAAACTTAGCTACCACCCAAGCGTCCTGCTGCACAAATATGCCGTGATGACACGACACCCGTTTGCGGAATAAGAAAAGGGCATGCTTCCCCCATACATCTTTTGACTACTAACACAAATCTATGATACTCACTCCACAAGAAATAAAACAACAGACACGTGCGCTCTGGAAGGAATGCTTCCACGACAGCGAAGAATTCATGGACATCTATTTCGAAGAGAAATATACCGATCAACAGAACATCACCGTTCGCGAAGACGGCAAGGTCATCGGCGCCATGCAGGTCATCCCCTACCCCATGACTTTCCACCGCCTGATGATCTTCACGGGCTATGTCTCTGGCCTTTGTGTTTCGCCGGAACACCGCAAACGCGGGGTCGCCTCGCAACTGCTGCGGCAGGCCCACCGCGAACTCTATCGACAGGGGGCTGCTCTGAGTTTCGTGATTCCAGCCGATGAAGGCTTACGGCATTTCTATGAGAAACCAGAACACGGTGCCTATTGGACTGCCACCTACCGCAAAGAGGTGGAGATGGAAGACAAGGGAGAAGACGACCCGCACGTGGAAATCCAGCAACCCGATGAATGGCCAATGGAGTTCTACGTTTTCTTCCGCCGCTATTCGGGCTTCGATTTTATGCTCCACCCCTCTGAAAACGATTTCTTCGCGGCCCTGGCCGACTGCGACAACGACAACGGCTACGTTCTCGTGGCACGCCGCAAACGCCGCATCGTCGGTCTTTGTCTCGCTGTTCCAGAAGCCGATGGCCGCGTCTTCATGCGCAGTCTGCTCGTGACGCATCAGGAAGTGAAAGACCTCTTTGTGCGCCAGCTCAAGCAGCTCGCCGGTGTCGACCACATCTATGCTCGTGTGCCATCGCCGGGAGCAATTAATGGTGCCGTGCCGTTTGCTATGGCCCGTGTCATCAACGTGAAACATTTCCTCTCGGCCGTGGTTAAGGCCTATCCCGATTTTGAAATACACATCGGAGTGGACGGCGACCTCGACGTGCCAGAGAACAACGGTTTCTACCTTGTCGGAAAAGGCAAAGTGCAACTAACCGACCAACGCCCCGATAGCATCGTCACGCCAGGCGGTCTGGCAGCCATGTTCTTAGGAGCTCACCCGACGCTCATCGAAATGATGCTCAACGAATAAGGGCATAAGTAATGGTGAAAGCCTTCGGGCTAAGTAAACCCAATCTTCTTCACACCCAACTACACAACAACATGAAATCGAAAATCCTCCTCGCTTTGAGCCTGCTCTTCATGCCGCTCATTTCCTCAGCGCAGCAAGCCGTTGACCTCGGACAAGTGGCGCTCTCCAAATGGCGCATCGGAACAGGCAACTATAGCGGCATCGCCTCTCTCGGCAACAACCGCTACGCCGTTGTCTCCGATAAAGAAATCACCGACGGCTTCTTCACTTTCCTCATTGACCAAAACGCCACAACGGGTGCCATCGAGAGTGTCTATCTGGAAAGTTTCAAGGGCAATTCCTCGCCTAAAGTGTCGGCAGCCACGGGCATCTCTGTCCGCGACTGCGAAGGCATCGCCTATTTTCCTCCAGCAGGCACGGTATTCATCGCTGGCGAAGGTGATCAGAAAATCTTGGAATATAATATGGATGGGCAGCCAACGGGGCGCGAACTGACAGTGCCGAAAATCTTCGGCCTCGGCAACATCGTCCCCAACTACGGATTTGAATCGCTCGCCTACTGCCCAACCACACATCGTTTCTGGACCACCACTGAGAGCACACTGCTCAAAGACGGAAACGCCGCAGGGCCGATGCACCCCGGAGAACAAAATCTGCTGCGCCTGCAATCTTTCAGAGACGACCTGCTCCCGATTGCACAATATGCCTACCGCATGGATCGCGGAAAGGCCGACGACTTCGGAAAAATCTATGTCTACGGCGTGTCCGAAATTGCCACACTGCCCGATGGACGCCTCCTCGTGATGGAGCGCGAGGCAGACATCTCCAACGGCTACCTCAGTTCGCAATGCACCTGCAAAATTTTCATGGTGAATCCGCAGGAGTCGTGGATGATTGATTCGTCGACAGATTTGCAAAAACTCGACCCGAACAAATTCATGACGAAGCGGCTCATCGCCACTTTCACCACGCACATGACGCCTTTCAAACAAAACTTCGCCAACTACGAAGGCATGTGCCTGGGCCGACAGCTTAACGACGGCCGGCAGACGCTACTCCTCATCAGCGACTCTCAAGGAGGATATGGCAAAGGTCCTGTCCATCTGAAAGACTACATCCGCGTACTGATTCTTCCGGATTTCTGAGACAGACTGAGATAACGCAACACTGATACAGCCACATAAGGGGCGACTTGAACTTAGCCATTCAAGTCGCCCCTTACTATAAGTAGGTGGTCAGAATTATTTTTACATTTAAGAACCGCAGATGTCAGTGGCAGAAGCGCCTTTCTCGCTTCAGTCCCTCTACTTTTTAGCGAACGCGGGACGAGGCACGAGCGAACGCGGGACGAGACGCAATCGAACGCAGGGCGAGACGCGATTGAACGCAGGAGGGCGTTCGCTAAAAAGTAGTAAGATTGCAGGGACAAAGCATTACTTTAGGGTGTTCAAGATAGAATATTGGCAGCAGCGCTCTTGCAGCGGAGATTTGCGCTGGCGCTTATAATCGTCTGTGGCGGCACTAACATTGTAGATCACTTTGCTCGCAAAGTGAGGGCCACGAACATGTAGCGAATATGACTAACGCTTTAGCGCATGACTTTGTTGGATTTTTAGCCGTGTTTGGCCGCCACAATATTCGTCCCCCTCACTTTGCAAGCAAAGTGAGCTACAGTGCTTCGCCTCAGACCTTCGCCGAATGTTCGCGCAGCCCGCTTGTTGATATGCACAACCGCTATATTATATTTGGTCAAAAATCGTGCAGAATTTTCTTTATTTTGAACACCCTACCCGAGAGGACATTGCAAAATAAAGAATAATGCTTCAGCATACATAAAATAATTTTGACCACCAACTTAGTAATGTTGTAAAAATATGCCCCATTTTAAAGTGGGCTCTTCTTTCAACGTTACTAACCTGGTTTACCCGAATATCCATCTGGCATATTTAGGCATTACCCTATAGCAGGCTGCAACAAATCCCCAGCATAAGAGGAAAGTGACTACAGCTGTTGCAGGGATGCGGACGGCGACCGGAACGGCTGCTGCGTCTGCAATAATATATCCCAATCCCACAACGAAGTAATGCACGACATAAATGCCCAATCCACATTTGCTGATATTGGTCAGGGCAGCAACAACCTTGGGAGACTCCACCTTCAATTTCCTGACAACCAAAAACAAGGCGACAGCCATCAGAGCCACATTGGGAGAACAATAAAGGAAGAACAACTCAAGTTCTTGCTCCGAACAGGCGGGAAGAGCAGTCATAGACTTGAAGCCCACATAGGTAACGGCATATCCAAGGGCAAACATGGGCAAGGCAACGAGCAGCGTCTTGCCCCATTTCCACTCCTTCACTTCTTTGAAAAGGAAATGCCCCAGCAACAAATAACCGCTGAATCCTGAGAAATAATAAAATGTGCCAAATGAGTTCCATGCGCACTGACCGAAAAGGTCGGGAGAATAGAAAGAATACGCATAAGGCAAGAACAATGTAAGCGCCCAGATGCCCAAAATGAATTTCTTCTGTCTGCGACTTGCCGCTTCAAGCCATGAAGACAAAACTGGCATATAGAGGTAGAGACCTATCAGCATATACAAATACCACATCGGCACAGTATAGGTGCTGAACTTGACTGGTATCAGAACGATGTTCCTGACTGCATCAGCAAAAGTCTGCGACGCTTCGGGCGGAGCGTAGGCAAACACATCGGAAATGACACTTTTAGGAAGTCCGAGGACACCAGTGAACCAAGGGAAGAGGTTATACAAGACCGACCACAGCAGAAAAGGTATTGCAATCCGAAGCAGTCTTTTTTTGTAAAAATCCTTCATCGAGAGTTTGACTGGCAACAGGAGGATTCCCGTAATCATAACAAATAATGGAACACATGGTCTGAGAAACGAGCCATAAAGACTGCCCCAGAAATTATAATCCTGATTATACCGAGCCTCGGGCGAGACATTAAAGGGGTCTGAGCAATGAACACAGATAACCATGAAGATAGCGATAAGCTTTAACGCGTCAAGCCAAACGATTCTTTTCATTCTTTTATTTATTACAAATGTGAGAACTAAGCGGGGGCAAGGAGGCGGCAAAAGCTTTTTTATACCCAAAGCTTGGTTCTATGCTTTGAAATCCCTCCTGGGGGAATTTCATCTTCGGGATGCCGCCGTCACCCACACAACAAAAAAGAAGTTATACGGGATGGGAGTTTCCCCGCCCCGTATAACTTTAGTAAGGTCAAATCACTGAATAAGGCTTTCCCATTTTCCTTTCAGCTTGACAACGGTTGCCACTTCATCCGTCGGCATGCCGCTGAGATTGATGACACATTCTTTCTCTGACTGGGAGAGAGCAACCTTCTGCTTGTTTTTCAGCATGGTTGCAACGGCCTTTCCTTTGAACTTGCAAGGGATGCTGATTTTTCCAGATTCAGGAAGTTGGTAAATGAGAAGATACAATGTGTTGTCTCCTTTCCGGGTGACACGTCCCCAAGGGAACTCAACATCAAACGGATTGGCACGTGTTTCATAGATGGCTTCGCCATTTTCCTTCATCCACTTTCCAATGCCCTTAAACAGAGCAACGCTCTCCTTAGGAATGCTTCCGTCTGGCATTGGACCGATGTTCAACAGGAAATTACCTCCACGGCTGACCACGTCAACCAATTCATGAACCAATTCCTTCACGGTTTTCCAATGCTGGTTGCTGGCAGAATAACCCCAAGTGCCGTTCAAGGTCTGGCAAGCTTCCCAGTCTCCGTCAATACCCTTTGCCGGGATGTGGTGCTCGGCAGTCGAATAGTCGCCCTTCCACACTGGAGTCACCTTTATACCGCCTTCGCTCAAGTGGTTGTCTGAATGGTAGAGACGGTTGTTTTGGATTGCGTTAGGATACTTGTCAAAGAGCTGCTTCATAAGATGAGTGGCTCCCCATGCGTAATCGCCCTGAAATTTAGGCTGACTGAAGTCCCACCACACCAAGTCGACTTTATAGTTGTTCAAGAGCTCGCCGAAGATATCCGAAAGATATTTCTTATATCTGTCATGATGCCCGAACTCTCTTTTTCCTTGCTGCTGTGCCCTATAATTTCCGGCAGGATAAGATATTCCTGAGCCAGTAGGGTCATAGTCTGGATGGTTCCAATCAAGCAAAGAGAAATAATAGCCTGCTTTCATGTTGTATTTCTTACAGGCTTCCGAATATTCCTTGACAACGTCAATACCCTTCACCTGCTTGACATTGAAACTATACGATGGCGTTTCAAACATATTGAAGCCTTCATGATGGCGGCTCGTGAGCACGGTGTACGAGCATCCGGCTTCTTTAGCCAGTTTCACCCATTCTGCTGCTTTGCCGCTCTTCGGGTTGAAACGTGGGATAGCCTCTTTCTTATAGGTCTCGAAGTCTGCGCCCGACTGCATCTGAATCCATTCCACACATCCTTCATATTGCTTTCCCTGAAATTCTCCAGCCAATCCAGAATACAATCCATAATGGATGAACATACCGAACTTGCCGTCTCTCCACCATTTCATTCGCTTGTCGCGAGCCTTCTTGGTTTCGGCAGGTGCGCCTTCGTTGCCCACACGTTCATCATAGACCAAATCTCTGATGGCAAAGGTTTTGGCAAACTGATTGACGGCAGTGCCAATCTTTTCAGACTGCAACGCTCCCGACATGGCCAAACGCTTGATTGCATCCTTCATCTCAGCCTGTTCCCTCAGTGCCATTTCATAAGCGCCTCTTTTTTCTTTCGGGCATGTGTCATAACTCCAGCGCAGCACTTGCAAAATAGCCGGATTGTCCTTGTTGTTGCGTAGCAGCAAGGCTAATGAATCCAGCGCACTTCCCGATTCGTCAACCGTTTTGACCTTGTTCAAGGTCATTGTTGCATGACGATAAACTTCACACAATTGTGCGAACCCGTCGTTCTGAACGACTTGTCCCATACAGTTTGCGGCATACATGGCGAGGCAAACTGCGGTCACACAGATTTTCTTTTTCATTTTGTTGAGTGTTAGTTAAGTGTTTGTATAAATAAAAAGGTAGTTAGTTGTCTCTGAGAATATCTTTCAGGTCGATTTGCTGAAACACGATTTGAGCCTGACTGCTTTCATAGAGTATGCCTATCGTGTTCTCGTCCACAGACGTGATGCAAGAATAGCCAAATCCAGCCCATTCGTCCAAAAGAATCTTATGTGTCGAGGGCCATGAGTTCCCGTCGTCAAAGCTTGCTTTCAGCGTCAGATGACTGCGGTCGTAGCAAGACTCCGGATTGCAGAACAGCAAGACCGACTGAGTTTTCTTTCCTCTTTTGTAGACATGCTTGTGAATGCTTGCCATACAGGTCGGTTCAATCAGCGCCTTTCTGGAAGTGGGATGCTCGGTCCATGTTTTGCCAAAGTCATGAGTGACGCATATTCTTCTTCCGTTGTTCAAGGGATTTCCGCCGTTTCGGTTGTCGCGCATGTTCAGCATGATGCTTCCGTCATTCAGTTCAACCGCCATACACTCTGTTGTGTTGGTATAGGCGGCATTACTGGCCACCCAAGTTTTTCCGCCATCCTTGCTGTAAGTGATGTTGGAAAACGGCACACCTTGGCTGTCGCGGCCTTGGGTGGGAAACACCAGCGTTCCATCCTTGAGCGTGATGCCATGCCCTGGCGCTGGGGCAAACAGCCACCATTCTGGCCTTTTCGTATGTTCGGTTATGTTTTGGGGCTCGCTCCAAGTAAGTCCGTCATCCGTGCTTTTAGTGATGAGGAACTGGCTGGTCTCCTTTATCCCAGTACCAGGCTGCGACCCTTTCGACCGCCATTGGTGGTTCCAGCTTGTGCTGGTCTTTGAAAGATTGTCCACCCACTTGCCAGTATTGTTGTCTATAACGCCATACATCCACAGTCCTGCAACATAAATTGCGCCCGTGCGGTTGTCAACCAAGATGCAGGCATCGCTCACACCGTTGAATTTCTCAGGGAGATTGCCCCAGTTTTTCTGGTCCAACACAATCTGGGTGGGCTGCCAGGTGGCACCACCATCAAAACTCCGGTTAAGCGCAATGTCGATATTTCCCTGAAGGTCGCGGGAGTATTCGTAACGCGCATCATAAATGGCCAAAAGCGTCTTCGCTTTGGACGTAACGATGCCGGGGATTCTTGATGTATGAATATTATCCATCTTCGATTTACGCAACGCCACTCCCAGACGTAATGCCTTCAACGCTGATTGATGCTGAAGCTCCGCCGGCTGCTCGTCAACGACAGCTGAAATACAGTCCACCGTTATCTTGTCCTTCAGTTTCGCCTTTTCCTTCAAGGTGAGCGACACCCAAACCGTTGTCGTGTCTTGCGTCAGGAATATCGGAGAGGAGAAAGTGGTTGTCTTCTCCGCTTTCTTGGCAGAAGAAAGGGCATTTTCAGGCGCAATTCGCCCGTTCTTATAGGCTGGATACAACGCAACGTTTTCAACACTGCCCACATCTCCGGCCAGCGAGAACTGGAGTTGGCTGACTTTTGCATTGCAGGGCTTCTCCTTTATAAAATCCAGTTTCAGCACAGGGTTATAGGGTTTGCCAATCAAAACGGGAACAACTGGCTGTTCGACAACAACCCGCACCTGCGCCTTCAATTCGGCAGAGAGGAAGAGAATTGCTGCTATGGCAATCGAGATTAAGTAACGTAATTTCATGGTATAAGTGTTTCATTCGATAAGACCAAGGTCCATCCCACAGGCTGTCAAAGCCTGTTATTCGCGGTTTCTCATATTCTTTAGGAAGATTCTATACACACTCAAATGCTTTCCAATGGCTTTCCTGTAGCCTTCTTCGTCTCTGTCTACGAGAAGCTTTAAGAGGTCTGCATGAGTGACCAATTCCCCACGTTGAAGAAGCTCTTGATTCAGGGGCATCAGGTACTCGTGGAATTTTTCTTTGGCAAACTCCATCAGCGGATAAATAATCCGTTCAAATTCAATGATAGTTGAATTGCCTGTTATCTCATACAGCTTTGAATGGAAATTCACCTCACTCGCCAGTGAATATTCATTGCATCCCAAAACGACCTCCATTTTGATGATATTTTCCAGTTCCTTTAAATGCTTGTCGTTGAGATTCTCAAAAAGTTTGTAGGTCATTCCAATTTCAAGCATCATTCTGAACTCCAGAAGGTCACACAACGTATTCTCACTGAGATTTCTCGGATCGATGAGACGCTTCATTCCACCCAAAAGAGATGGTTCCTTAATGACCATACCTCTCCTGGTGCGACTTTCAATCATTCCAATCATCTTCAAGCGGCTCAAAGCTTCCCTGAGAACGCTTCGGGCCACGCCTAACGAGGAAGAGAGTTCTGCTTCATTGGGAATGACGCTGCCAATGCAGTAATCGTTTTCCTTTAAATATTGCAGCAGTTTTTCCTCCACCAGATCAACCAATGTGCTGCTCTTGCCTTGTAGTTCTAAAGATTCCATGTTTCGAATTATCGCTATATTTTATTTGTCTGACAAAATTACAGATAATAACAAAAACCTGGCGTTGGGCAGCCAATAAATAAAGTTAAACATGTTTTGCAACTTATTTTTTCGTCCTATAAATCATCTGCCCGCAGGCGAAGGTGTCGCGAACGAGACAGGCAAAGGTGTCGCGAACGCAAGGAGAAAGCAAAGTAATTTCGTCACCCGTTTTCTTGGGCATGGGCCTGCAGCAAAAACAACCCCAGATCACTTCACAAAAGCAATCTGAGTTTGTTTTTTTAATAAGTAGGTGGTCAGAAGTAACTCAAAAAATAGTTGCGCCTCATTTGATGTGTTCGCGGATTTTCTTCAGATAGGCATTGAAGCGTGCTTCGTCCTTGCTGTCGATGATGTCCATCAAGTCTTTCAGTTCATCACGAATTTTTCCGACCTGACTACTCATGCGTGGATTGAAAAGGATTTCGCGCAAGAGTGTGTCGTCTTCTCCGAGCACTCCTTTGGCAATGGCCATGTGGCGCTTAAAGGTGGTTCCGGGAGCGTCCTGATGCTTCATGACGGCAGAAAACACGAAGGTGGAGACGAAGGGGGTGCCCAAAGAATAGGCAACGGTTTCATCGTGAGCATCGAAGGTGTATTCACAGATGTGAAGCCCCAAGCGGCTGTAGAGGTCCTTGAAGAAGATGCGGCCCATATAGTCACCCTCCGTGATGATGATGGCATTCTCGTTCGACAGGGCGCCGAGGTTGGCAAACGTCGGGCCAAACATGGGGTGAGTGGAGACATAACGGCGGCCACACTGCTCGTAGAACTCGCGCAACCCCGTCTTGACAGAAGAGATATCGCTCAAAATGCAGTCGGAGGGCAGATAAGGCATCACTTGCTTGAACACGTCGAGCGTGTATTTCAAGGTCACGGCGTTGATGACCAATTCTGGTTTAAATTCGGCGATTTCCTCAAGCGTCGTAAAGCGCTCGGTGTTATACATGAAGCGCAGTCGCTTTGGGTCGATGTCGTAGACAGCGGTGGTGTGTTCAAAACTCAGCAGGTCCACAAAGAACGAGCCCATCTTGCCCGCTCCCAATATCAAGATTTTCATATTCCGTTTTTTGGAGAGAAGGCGGCTGGAGAGCCAACCGCCCCGTTCCCTATCAATTTTTGTTCATCACTTCAATTTGCTGGTGTACGCTCTCTTCATGAATAGCTTCAAACACCGTTTTCATGAAGTCAGACGACATACCGCAGAGCACGCCTTGTGCGCCGCGCTTGTCGAGGATTTCGTTGTAGCGTCCCGTCTGCACGATGGTCATGTCGTGCTCCTTTTTATATTGTCCGATTTCGCGGCTCAGGCGCATGCGCTTTGCCAACTGCTCGATGAGGGCGTTGTCAATTTCGTCAATCTGGTGGCGCAATGCCGTGAGGCTCTCAGTGCTCTGCACGCTCTTGCGGATGATGAGTTTGTCGAGGATGAAGTCGAGGACATCTGGCGTCACCTGCTGTTTGGCATCGCTCCATGCGGCATCGGGGTTGCAGTGGCTCTCAACGATGAGTCCGTCGAAACCGAGGTCCATTGCCTGCTGACACAAAGGAGCAACGAGTTCACGCGCTCCGCCGATGTGGCTGGGGTCGCCGAAGATGGGGAGATTGGGGAAACGGCGGCGCAGTTCGATGGCGATGTGCCACATGGGGAGGTTACGATAGATGCGCTTGTCGTAGGTTGAAAAACCGCGGTGGATGACGCCAAGGCGCTTGATGCCCGCTCCATTGATGCGTTCCAGACCGCCCACCCAGAGTTCGAGGTCGGGGTTAACGGGATTCTTCACCAGCACGGGGATGTCAACGCCGCGCAGCGAGTCAGCCAGTTCTTGCATGGCAAAGGGGTTGGCCACGGTGCGTGCGCCAATCCAGAGCACGTCGATGCCAGCTTCCAGACAAGCTTCCACATGCTTGGGCGTGGCCACTTCCGTCGAAACAAGCATGCCGAGTTCTTTCTGCACGCGCTGCAGCCAAGGAAGGCCCGTCACGCCGACACCTTCAAAGCCGCCGGGCTTGGTGCGCGGTTTCCAGATTCCGGAACGGAAAATCTTGATTCCTTTGCTTGCCAACTGTGTGGCGGTGTTCATCACTTGTTCTTCTGTTTCAGCGGAGCACGGACCAGCGATGATCACCGGGCGTTTCATTTCCACACCAGGGAAATTGAGGGGTTTTAATTCGAGAGGCATATTATGGGTTGTTTGGGGATTGTATAATATAGTATTTTTTGGGGGAAACTCAGTTCATTGCCTTGACACGCTCCAAGGCCTCTGCCAGTTTTTCTTCCTTGGCGCAGAGAGAAATGCGGATGTAGCGTTGTCCATTTGAGCCGAAGATAAAACCGGGCGTGATGAACACGCGGGCTTCGTGGAGCACACGCTCCGTGAGGTCTTCCACATTGGCGCAACTGTCGGGGATGCGTCCCCAAAGGAACATGCCGACCTGCCAACTTTCATATTTGCAGCCGAGGGCGTCCATGATTTGTCCAGCGAGCTGACGGCGGCGGCGATAGACATTCACGTTGGCTTCTTCATGCCAGGCATCGTCGTTGCGGTAGGCCTCAGCAGCGGCGAGTTGCAAGGGGCGGAACGTTCCGGAATCGATGTTGCTCTTCACCTTTAATATCCATTTGACAAACTGTGCGTTGGTGGCGAGCATGCCGACGCGCCATCCCGGCATATTGTGGCTTTTGCTCATGGAGTTGAACTCGATGCACACGTCTTTGGCGCCTGGCACCTGCAGGATGCTCAGATGCTCATGGCCGAGGATGAAGCTGTATGGGTTGTCGTTCACCACGAGAATGTTGTGGCGGCGGGCAAAGTCAACGAGTCTTTCGTAAGTTGACCTGCAGGCTGGTGCTCCCGTCGGCATGTTGGGATAGTTGCTCCACAGGATTTTCACGCCCGTCAGGTCCATATTTTCCAATTCGTCGAAATCGGGCTGCCATCCGTTTTCAGGTCGCAGGTTGTAGTTGACCACCTCAGCGCCGAGCAGACGCGAGAGTGATGTATAGGTGGGGTATCCTGGATTGGGCACGAGGACCTTGTCGCCTGGATTGACGAAGGCCAGCGTCACGTGCAAGATGCCTTCCTTCGAACCGATGAGGGGCTGAATTTCGCTTTGGGGGTCCAAGTCGACCTCATACCAACGCTTGTAGAAATCGGCCATGGCCTCGCGCAACTGCGGGATGCCCACCGTTGGCTGATAGCCGTGGGCATTGGGGTTTTGCGCCTCGCGACAGAGGGTGTCGATGGTTTGCTGCGAAGGCGGCATATCGGGACTGCCGATGGCGAGCGAGATGATGTCCTTGCCTTCTGCATTCATGCGGGCCACTTCTTTACCTTTGCGTGAGAAATAGTATTCCTGCACACTGTCGAGGCGTTGGGCCGGCTGTATGTCTGGCTGGTTATTTACCTTCATATTCTCCTAATATTTTGAGTTCTTTAATCAGTGGGCGCACCGCATCGATGCTTTGGCGGTAGCGCATATAGTCGTCGTAGGTCACGTCAATATAGAAAAGATATTGCCATTCCCGCCCGATGATGGGCAACGACTGGATTTTGGTGAGGTTTATCTTATAGAACGAGAAGATGCTGAGCACCTGCGAGAGCGACCCTTCTTCATGCGGCAGGGTGAAAACAATGCTGGCCTTGTTAGTGGCGTGGAGATCGCGCAGGCGGTCGGCATTCCAGGGGTCGCAGAGCACGAGGAAGCGCGTGAAGTTGTGCTTGTTGTCTTCGATGCTCTTTTCGAGGAGGCGCATGCCGTAGATTGGCGCGGCGCCAGCATGACAGATGGCGGCGTGTCCGTGCAGCTTTTGCCGACTGATCGTCTCTGCCGCTCCAGCAGTGTCCTCGGCTTCCACCACCTTGATTTGCGGATGGCGCTGAAGGAACCCGCGACACTGCGCCAAGGCCACAGGATGGGAATTGACTTCCTTAATGTCGGCCCAGTCTTCGCCAGGCAAGCACATGATGCTGTGTTCGATGTGCAGTTTGTATTCGCCGATGATGGTGGCGCCGCTCTGCCGTAGCAATTCATAGTTGTGGAGCAGACTGCCCGCAATGGTGTTCTCGATGGCCATCAGTGCCAAGCAGTTGTCGTCTTCTTTCATGGTGGCAAAGAGATTTTCAAAGGTGTTGCACCACACCATTTCGAGTTCCTCGCCCTGGAAATATTCATGGGCGGCAATATCGTGAAACGATCCCCTTATGCCTTGAATTGCTACTTTCATACGGTTTGTTTTAACAAAAAATCCCGCTCCTTTACAGAAGCGGGATTGTAAAATGCTTGAATCATGTTATTTCGTATGGCATACGACGTCCCGCTTCGCTTGCTCAGCAAAGTAAAAATAAGCGTAAAAATAAAAGGACTGTGCGAATGTCATAATTGTCTATTATTTTGATTGTCGATGCGACCCGCGATACGAGCCTCACGGTTTAACACTGGCAAAAGTAATTATTTTTTTTCGCGCAGCAAACATTTTGCTAATTTTTCTTGCTACAGACTGGAAATTTATTGCATTACGCCCCAAAACAGCCCTTTCTGCGAAGACAACACACGCGCCACAGCCTTGTTCTTCATAAACGAACTGCGCAACCGCCACATGCTGGTTAATCCCCCCGAAGAGTGGAACGAACAGGACAAGTACAAGACAAGTAACAACATCGATGTGCCAAACTCTCTGAAAACGCTGCTTCTAGCCATCGCCACGAGAGAACTTTCCGTCAGGGAGATGATGGAAAACATGGGATTGAAGGCACGAGCCAACTTTTTGGCCACGTACCTCACGCCTGCCACCAATCAAGGACTCGTGAGAATGCGCTACCCCGACACCCTCGACAGAAATATCTGCTGAGCGCGAAGGGCTTGGCATGGCTCAATGGGGCTTCGGGTGGAAATTGACCAGCTTGGTAATGCACCACGTCTTTTGGCATTTCCTCTCCCCATTTATAGGTATTTTTGCACACTAAACACCCCATCTGTGAAAATACATACGGATATATAGCGCCTAACCGAACGAAATATTGTAACTTTGTATCAAAATCAAATTCAAGGCATAACGCCAATATTTTGAGAGCGTGCCATCGGGGCTTCACGGTCAATATAGTATATATGTAAAGACACGCACATGAAATGTGCAGAGCAATATATAGGGCACACCTCTCCCCCACCTCTGAAAAAACTCAATTATAAACCCACAAATACTATTTTATGGATTTGTACTCTAATTTCATCGACGGCTCATGGAGCCAGAAAATCGACGTTACGGACTTCGTTCGTAAAAACATCACGCCGTATGAGGGCGACGCTTCGTTCCTCGTTGGCCCAACAGAACGCACTAAGCGCATTTGGGACATCTGTCTCAAAGCTCTTGAAGAAGAACGCAATAACAATGGTGTGCGCTCTTTCGACCCAGACACGGTTTCTACCATCACATCACACAAACCTGGCTACATCGACCAGGAGAACGAACTCATCGTGGGTTTGCAGACCGACGAACTCCTCAAGCGTGCTATCAAGCCTTTCGGCGGCATCAAGGTGGTTGAAAAAGCCTGCGCACAAAATGGCAAGGAAGTTAATCCAAGAGTGAAGGACATTTTCACCCACTATCGCAAGACTCACAACGACGGCGTATTCGACGTTTACACTGAAGAAATCCGCCGCTTCCGTTCTCTCGGTTTCCTCACGGGTCTGCCAGACAACTATGCCCGCGGACGTATCATTGGCGACTACCGCCGCTTGGCGCTCTACGGTATCGACCGCTTGGTTGAAGCCAAGACGGAAGACCTCCACAATCTGACTGGCCCGATGACCGACGAGCGCATCCGCTTGCGTGAAGAGGTGGCTGAGCAGATTAAGGCATTGAAGGAAATCAAGGTATTGGGCGAAATGTATGGTCTCGAACTGGGCCGCCCTGCACAGACCGCACAGGAGGCTGTTCAGTGGGTTTACATGGCATATCTGGCTGCTGTGAAGGAGCAGGATGGTGCCGCCATGTCGCTCGGCAACGTGTCTTCTTTCATCGACATCTATGTTGAGCACGACCTCAAGCACGGCCTCATCGACGAGACATTTGCACAGGAACTCATCGACCAGTTTGTCATCAAGCTCCGCATGGTGCGCCACCTCCGCATGGCTGCCTACAACGAAATCTTTGCCGGCGACCCGACATGGGTGACGGAATCTTTGGGCGGACGCTTCAACGACGGCCGCACGAAGGTGACGAAGACCAGCTTCCGTTTCCTCCAGACGCTCTACAACCTCGGTCCTTCACCAGAGCCTAACTTGACAGTGCTTTGGAGCCCTGAATTGCCAGAAGGTTTCAAGAACTTCTGCGCCAAGGTTTCAATCGACACCAGCTCAATCCAGTATGAAAACGACACGCTCATGCGCGAAGTGCGCCACAGCGACGACTACGGAATCGCTTGCTGCGTATCGTTCCAGGACATCGGCCGCCAGATCCAGTTCTTTGGCGCACGCTGCAACTTGGCAAAGGCACTCTTGCTGGCGCTCAACGGCGGACGCTGCGAGAAGACGGGCACACTGATGGTGGAAGGCATCCCCGCTTTGACGAGCGACACGCTCAACTTCGAAGAGGTGATGAAGAACTACAAGCTCGTCCTGACGCAGATTGCTCGCGTTTACAACGAGGCGATGAACATCATCCACTACATGCACGACAAGTATTACTACGAAAAGGCCCAAATGGCTTTCGTTGATACCGACCCGCGCATCAACATCGCTTATGGCGCTGCTGGCTTGTCAATTGCCCTCGACTCGCTCTCTGCCATCAAGTATGCCAAGGTGACGGCACGCCGCAACGCTGAAGGTCTGACGGAAGGCTTCGACATCGACGGCGAATTCCCATGCTTCGGCAACAACGATGACCGCGTTGACCACCTCGGCGTTGACCTCGTTTACTTCTTCACTGAAGAACTGAAGAAACTGCCTGTTTACAAGAACGCTCGCCCAACGCTCTCGCTCCTCACCATCACTTCAAACGTGATGTATGGCAAGAAGACGGGTGCTACGCCTGACGGACGTGAAGCTGGCGTGGCTTTCGCTCCGGGTGCCAACCCGATGCACGGCCGCGACAAGAGCGGTGCTGTGGCTTCTTTGGCATCTGTTGCCAAACTGCGCTACCGCGACTCTCAGGACGGTATCTCCAACACGTTCTCAATCGTGCCGAAGTCTCTCGGTCCAACGCCTGAAGAGCGCATCGACAACCTCGTGACGATGATGGACGGCTATTTCACCAAGGGTGCACACCACCTGAACGTAAACGCCCTCAACCGCGAAATGCTCGAAGACGCTATGGAGCATCCTGAAAACTATCCGCAACTCACCATCCGTGTGAGCGGATACGCTGTGAACTTCGTGAAACTGAGCCGCGAACACCAGCTCGAGGTAATCTCACGTACGTTCCACGAACGCATGTAATATATCACATCCTTATACGCTGGAGGCCTTCCCTGCTTTGCTTGCAGGGAGGGCCTCTGCTTTTTAACAGAACAAGGAGGGGATATTCGGAGAAAGAGGAAAGGTTATCAGTCCATCAACGCTGTTGCCAATTCTCCCCAGGCGAAGGACTGAGGCGAAGGTTCGCGCAACGCCGCTGCCCCTGAAAGGGGCTCATATTCCAGGATAGGGGCTTGCCCCTATCTC
>OGJF01000111.1_pt1 | contig 48980 bp, 47 predicted proteins | sample 1572001 | NCBI WGS metagenome assembly OGJF01 (sample SAMEA2582113, study PRJEB24529) | metagenome | biome: Human gut stool | place: China | collected 2011
GCATTAATCCAAAGGCTGAGATTACATCTGATAACGGGCATTATCAGAAGTTGCCCGAAGGATGGACTGTTTGTTGTTTAGAAAATGTTGCCAAGGTTTTAGATTATTTGCGTAAGCCTATTAATTCAAATGAGAGAAATTCACGTATTGCGAATAAACATGAAAATGAACTTTTTCCATATTATGGCGCAACTGGGCAAGTTGGATTTATTGACGACTACCTTGTTGACGGGACATTTCTTTTACTTGGAGAGGATGGTGCTCCATTCCTTGATAAATATGCAATCAAATCATATCCAATAAAAGGCAAATGTTGGGTGAATAATCACGCACATATTCTGGAGCCACTATGTGACTTTGATTACTTGATGTACTATCTTAACCATGTAGATTACAAGGATTATGTAAATGGAAGTACACGACTCAAATTAACCCAAAGCGATATGCGCTCCATAATTATTCTGTTACCTCCATTAACAGAACAGAAGCGCATATCAGTTAAGGTTAAATATTTGTTTAGATTATTAGACTCTATCGCTTGTCACCTATAAATTCTCAGCTATTGTATCGAGGATTGTAAATGTTTTGTTTATGGCATTTACAATCCTTTTTTGTTCTTCGTATGGAGGAATAGGTACATTGATAGCCTTGAATAACTTCTTGTTCAGGTGCGGAATGGCTGAACCGACCTTATTCTCTCTTAGCGTCTTTCGATGCAGGTTTATTACTTGTAGAACATAGTCGGTGTACATTTCTTCATGAATGGGAAGTTGCTTGAACGTGCTACCTTGATAGCCATCTACTGGCGCACGAAAAACTTCTCCAGAGTTTTCACCATCCACTAAAATCAGTAAAGTTTTTGCAGCTGTATATTTGCCTGACGTTAATACTTTAGCTTCCCGTTCTCCACGCAGATACTTCACATCAAGATTTATTCTTTCGATGCCATTTTGCTTCTCTCCATCTACCAAAGCACATAGTGTTTGCATTGGTGTAATCGCCCATCCTTCGGGCAACTTCTGATAATGCCCGTTACGTTCCTATATTGTAATATGTTTCATTTTAAACAAATGCAATATGGTAACACAATTCAATGAGTATTTGGTCAAGGGAAATTTGACCAAGAACACCATACGTTCTTATGAATGGACGGTGAAGTATTTTATGGAGCACTACAAGGTGGTGAACAAACGAAACCTTTTGGCATACAAGGGGTATTTGGTAGAGAACTTCAAACCGCAGACTGTAAACTTACGGTTGCAGGCAATCAACAAGTATCTGGAGTTTACCAAGCAGGAGAAGCTAAAGGTGAAGTTTGTGAAAGTTCAGCAGAAGAACTTTTTGGAGAACGTGATTAGTGATGCAGACTATAAGTTTTTCAAGCGAAAGCTGAAGAGTGACGGACACGACTCCTGGTATTTTGTAGTGTGGTTTATGGCTGCTACCGGTGCTCGTGTAAGCGAACTGCTCCATATCAAGGTGGAGCACGTTAAAGTTGGCTATCTCGACCTTTATAGCAAAGGTGGCAAGATACGCCGATTGTATATCCCCAAGAATCTGCGGACAGAAGCTATCAAATGGCTCGAAGATGAAAAAGTCTCATCGGGTTATATCTTCCTCAACCGCTTCGGCAATCGCATCACCACACGAGGCATAGCCCACCAACTCAAACACTTTGCTGAAAAATATGGAATGAACAGGGATGTTGTATATCCACATTCATTCCGTCATCGGTTTGCCAAGAATTTCCTCGAGCGGTTCAACGATATAGCCCTTCTTGCTGACCTAATGGGACATGAACGTCTTGAAACCACTCGTATCTATCTGCGTCGCACAGCAAGCGAACAGCAGAAAATCGTAGACAAGGTGGTTGTCTGGTAATCGCACGTATTATTTAGCCACCGTAAGTGTTACGCTTACGATGGCTAAATCTATCAACTACAAAGATGCTTCTATTGCATCAAGTTGAGCAAATATCTCTTCTATTTTTGCAACTATGCGGTGTTGCTCGTTCAATGGCGGAAAAGGAACGTGAAGTTTGTGCAAAGCATTAGATGATAAACCTAATAAGCCAATACCTTTACCTCCTATCATGTTATTTATTTTAAGATAGTATAAAACATAATAATAAAATGAGACACATATACCATTAACTTTGGGACGCAATCTATGAAGATGGTTTTGAATACAAATATCATAGTCATAATCCCATATAGCAGCTCGTCCTATATCACCTCCTTCACAGACGAGTAAATCTCCCTTTGTAATTTGGCATTTGTCTAATTCACTCTCCTTAAAAAGCATTTTCTTAATTACGGAAAAATCAAAGGAGTTCCAATACACATTTGATGTCGTCAAATAGTCTTTCAATGTTCCTTCTGTATTTGAGGAATTCAAGGCTTTGCCGGTATTATGATTGAAAATGTCTCCCAATTGAGTTTCGCACCATCCTTCAGGCAACTTCTGATAATGCCCGTTATCACAAGTGATTTCAGCCTTAGGATTGATGCGCTTGAGCAGTTCACTGGCAGGTTCGTCAGTTGGGTCTTGAGGTACAAGTTTGCCGTGAATGGCGAGGTCGAGAATTTTGCTTCTTGTTTTCGCAATTTGCTTGATAAGATTATCCTCGCCTGATTCAAGCGTATCGACAAACTCGAAGAATTTATCAACTTCGCCAATAATTTTATCTTGCTCATTTAATGGTGGTAGTGGCAAAAACATCTTTTCCAAATTATATTTTGGAAGCCCTTCTCTTCCACTTCCTGTTATCTTCATGCTTTTAGCAAAGAAAGAAGACAAAATGAATGTATGTAAGTATTTTGGTCGAATAAGTATGGAACGCAAAATACAAACATGCTGACTTACATTCCCTTTACTGAAATTATCGGGAACGATTGCACATCTACCTAAAGACCCTCCAGTAATATTTAGTAACAAATCATTTGCAACAACTTCTGTTCCTATCATTGATTGGTGCACTTCATCCGAAATGTATTTGATATCAGAAAGTACAATACTAGTGTTATATACGTTTTGTGAGCGAAAGAAAGGTATTCCTGTTTTAGAATAGTTACTTCCTTTGGGTGTACTTCCAGAACCAATTTTAGAACAAATCTCACCAACCGTCGTCCACGCCCATCCTTCAGGCAACTCGTACGGATAATGCGGCTTATCAGAAGTTGTCTTAATCTTTTTAGGGCGTTTGATTTTGCCTTCTTTGATAAGGCGTTCTTTCTCGTCACGGATGCGTTCGAGGAGCACTGATGCAGGCTCATCGTTAGGGTCTTGCGGTACAAGTTTGCCATGTATCGCAAGGTCAAGTATCTTTTGGCGTAATGCTTTAGTATTCATTTGTTATTTGTCTTCTTCAAGTTTCTTTATTTCCTCATTCTCTTCAAACTCCTCAATCCATTCCTTCACCTTAGCTTGAAGCAAATCTTTGTTGGGAAGATAGAGTTGGTAAGCCGAAGCATAGATATTGGCATCCTTAGGTAGAGTCAGCTCTACGAGGGCATCATTCTTCTCCTTACATAGAAGAATACCAATGGTTGGTTTCTCGAAATCCAACTTGACATAGCGGTCATAATAGTTGACATACATCTGCATCTGTCCGAGGTCCTGATGAGTGAGTTTATCTATCTTCAAATCAATAAGCACATAGCATTGCAACAAGCGGTTGTAAAACACCAAGTCAACAAAGAAATGCTGTTCTTCAAAAGTAAACCGCTTCTGTCGTGCCTCAAAAAGAAAGCCTTTACCAAGTTCGAGCAAGAATTGCTGCATCTTGCTGATAATGGCGTTCTCCAGTTTAGACTCGGAATAAACAGAATCTGGCTTCAATCCCAAGAACTCCAATGTGATAGGATTCTTTATGATGTCTGATGGCTTTTCTACTGTCTGCCCCTCTTTTGCCAAGCGCATCACATCGTCCTTATTGCGACTCAAAGCCAACCGCTCATAAAGACAACTACCAACCTGTCTATTCAGTTCACGCACACTCCAATTCTGTTGTTTCGCCTCAATCTCATAGAATTTGCGCTCATCATGATTCTCAATACGCATAAGTATAAGATAATGCGACCATGACAAATCAAACTGAATTTGACAAACACCGTCTGTCAAATTCGCATACGCCAAATAGAACTGTCGAATCTGTCTTAAATTAGAATAAGACCAACCCTCACCGTACTTCAGACACAGTTTCTCAGAAAGAGCTTTTAACACCTTCTTGCCATACGCTGCACGCTCATATCCCTGCTGCTCATCCTCCACAATATATTTACCAACACCATAGTAAGTGTAGACCATTGTAGTGTTCACAGTAGTTTTAACATGCTTGTGCGCCTCGTCAATAAGTTTTGAGATATGCCCAAAGAGAGCATTCTCTCGCTTTATGATTTCATCCATGCCCTTAATCCTCCTTGATGTCAACCAATAATTTTTCAAGTTCACTCACCGCCTTGCTGATGTTTTGGCTTTGTTCCTTTATGGTAGCCATCAGTTCTTCCAGAGTATGTTCCTCTTCCTCGCCACCCTGTTTAATCCAAGTGATATCGAGTGAAGTCTTGTCACGGGCGATGAGTTCTTCAACTGAGTATTTGCGCCAACGTCCAGACGGATTACTCTCAGCATCGTAGGTTTCAGTGCGATTATTGATATTGTCGGGATTATAGCATTTCACGAAGTCGTCAAGATGATGGCGTTCCAATTTGTTGGTGGCAAGCGTATGCTTGATGTCGGTACGGTAGTCATAGAACCAAACCTCCTTTGTTGGCTGTCCCTTTGTGAAGAACAGCACGTTAGCCTTCACACCCTGCGCATAGAATATACCAGTAGGAAGACGCAGGATAGTATGCAGATTGAAGTCAGAAAGAAGGCGTTTACGGATAGTCTCGCCAGCACCACCCTCAAAGAGAACGTTGTCCGGCAGTACCACAGCAGCACGGCCACCCACTTTCAGCATGAGCATCATGTGCTGGAGGAAATTGAGCTGATTGTTCTTCGTCTCCACATAGAAGTCGGGGCGGTTAAGCTCCACAGACCCTGCCGGACGCTGTCCGAAAGGAGGATTGGCAAGGATAACATCTACGAGCGTTTTAGGCTCACGTTCCAACGAATCTTCACAAGAGATGGGGCTGCGGTCAGTACCCACACCATGCAGATAGAGGTTCATAGAAGCGAGTGTAACGACAAGTGAAGTATTGTCCACGCCATGCAGAGCTTTGTTGCGCAGAAAATCGCGTTTAGTCTTGTCGGCCGACTGATTCTTCATATAGTCATAAGCCGTGAGAAGGAAGCCACCCGTACCACAGGCAGGGTCGCACACCGTCTCGCCAATCTGCGGGCGGATGCAGTCCACCATTGCCTTGATGAGCGGACGCGGTGTGAAATACTGTCCTGCGCCACTCTTCTTATCCTGTCCGTTCTTTTCCAGAATGCTCTCATATATAGCACCCTTCACGTCAGCATCCATAACAAGCCATTGCTCCTCGTCAATCATGGTGATAACCTTCTTCAAGTAGACAGGTTTGTCAATTTTGTTCTGCGCTTTGGTGTATATGGTACCGATAAGGTTGTCTTGCTCACTGAGTACTTTTAGCGTTTCCTCATACTGTTTCAAAAGATCCAGTCCGTCGAGCTTTATAAGTTCTTCCCACTGATATCCAGCAGGTATTGCCGACTCTTCTCCAAACATTTCTACGTTCTCCGCGTCCATCTTCAGAAAAAGCAGATAAGTGAGTTGCGTGATATAATCGGTGAAGCCAATACCTTGTCCTGCAAGTGTAGTAGCGAGATTCCATACTTTCTTGGTGAGCGATTGCTCTGTAGATATATTGTTTGTCATAATTCAAAGTTATGCTGTTTTTCTTAAAACCACAAAATTAAACAAAGAAAGAAGAGCGTCATCCGCCTTCTGTTTAGTACCGAATGCTGCAATCATCTGAGCAGCTTGTGTGCGGTCGTCCTCTCGAATGTCGTTTATGGTGCAAGCACCGTTACTTGCCACATAGTCCACAATCTGGCTCATGAGCTGCTTCTGTCGTTCTGATATGTCACGATGCCACTGACCACACCAAAGATTGAAGTATTGTCGGGCAGTAGTGCAAACGCTGTCCAGTTTTTCTATCTGACGATAGGCAAAGCGCACCAACTGTATGATATTGGTGAGGGCCTCGCTCTCCTCCTTCTTGATGGCGCGTCGCACGTGGTTTGGAGAAACGATGGCATAAGAGTTCCAAAGCTGCTTCGTGCTGAAACGATTGTTTTCCATCTTCAGCTTGTTCTCCAAATCTTTCATCATATCAAAGTTGATAGGCTCGGCACTCTGATTATAGATAATGCGCAACGCCTCAATCTCATCAGCATGGTCACGACAATACTGCTCAAAAGCCTCTGTAGTGTCTTTGGCTTCCTCCACAGAAAAGCCCTTGGATATAAGCGTGTCTTCACCAGGCATGAGCGTATTGACGAAACCTGCAGCAAGAATCAGGATGTATCGGCGCACATCAGCATGATTGGCAACCGGAGATACAAGTCCCTTGCGCTCGTTGTTAGGCTCATTAACATCATTATAAAGTGGCAAAGTCCCATTTTCCAGAGCATCGTATATACGCTGTGCAATGGCATCCATAGAGTCGCTTGCCAACCGTTCAAACTCAGCACGCTGACTATTGTCGGCCTTATTGTGTAAACGGGACAAAGTAGCAGCCAGACGTTTCAGATACATATCAGGCAGATTGCCATGAGCAATTTTCTCAAGCAAATCCTTCAATGTTATCGTGACGGTGTCAGGACCATCGCCCTGTTCCGGAATTGACATCGTATGCTCGGTAACGCCCACAGCATCGACCAAGAAGAAACAATCCTTGCTGAAAGCATTAGGTGTTACGGCTCTAAGCTGTTCATCGCCGATGGTGCGCACGCCACGACCTTTCATCTGAATGTAAAGCGGTTCGGATTCCACATCACGCATAAACATCACCACTTCGAGCGGTTTCACATCCGTACCCGTAGCCACTAACGTACAAGTGACAGCAATGCGGAAGTCACGATCGTTGCGGAACTGGCGGATAAGTTCGTTGCTATCGCCTGCCGAATAAGTAATCTTCTGTACATATCTGTCCATGTTTGCATTCGGACATTTCTCGCCAAACACCTCTTTGGCAATGTTCACGATATTTGTTGCATGGGTCTCATTAAGCGCAAAGATGAGAGTCTTAGGGAGATATGCATAGTTCGGCTCACGTTGTGGGTCATTGAACATCTCAGTATAAACAGCATCACGATAAGTTGTAAGAATAAGCTTTATCTGAGACGGGTTGATAATAGAACGGTTAAGTTCCGTCTTCGTGTAATTCTTAGTCTCTCGTGTGTTTATCTCCTCCGTCTTGCCAGTATAGCGAGTCTCCACACGCACACGGTCGCCTTTCAATATAGCGCCACCATTCTCGGTAGCCTCCGTCTTTATACGATACACACGGTGGTCCACGTTCACACCATCCACAATACTCTTTTCAAGCGTATAGTTCACAATGCGGTTGTTGTTGAAGAACGCCATAGTTTCGGGAATAGGTGTTGCAGTAAGACCAATAAGGCGAGCCGTGTCGAAATATTCAAGCACCCTACGCCAGTTGCCGTAAATGCTTCGGTGACACTCATCAATGACAATCATATCAAAGAAATCGTGTGGCAGATTAGGATTGTCAGGAAGCGTAACCTCCCCTGTCGCTTCATCATTGTTGTCATCGTCGGTGTCTTCAATTTCTTCACCTTTCAGTAATGAGAACAGACGTTGAATAGTGGATATCAACACATTGCAGTCAGATGGTATTTTAGCAGACTTCAATCGCTCCACACCATAGATAGTGTTGAAAGCTTCACCATTGTCAGTGAGGCGGAATGTGCCGAATTCATTTTCAGCTTGTCGTCCGAGATTGTTGCGGTCAACAAGAAAGAGAACATGTCGCATCGGAGTATATGCCAACATACGATAGGCAGCAAGACAAGCGGTATAAGTTTTTCCTGCACCTGTAGCAAGCACCATAAGCCCACGGTTTTGTCCACTACGGAAGCTCTTTTCCAACTCCGTAATAGCCTCGTATTGACATTCACGCAATCCCTTCTTGCGTAGCGTTGGCAAGCCTGCAAACGGATCGTCAATGCCAAGCATACTTACAATCTCCTTTGGAGTATGGATACGGTTGATTTCATCCCATTCCGTGTTTGTCTTGCGAAAATCTTGGAATAAGACAACCTTGCCATTAGATTTGTATAAAAGAGGTATAGGCTTTTGCCAAGTCTGGTAGCAATCAGGAACGCTCTTGGCGTAAGTAGATACTTGTTCGCTAACCATATCAGATTCGACATTCACCTCTTCACGTTTAGCCTCCAGCACACCACACACCTTGCCGTTGATGAACATAAGATAGTCCGCTTCGAGATTGCCTTTCAGCAAGCCCTCACGCACGGCAACGGCAGACATCGTAGACTCGAATTCGTCACGGTTGACAACCTGCCAACCTGCATCTTCAAACCAACGATCAATCTTTACTCTCGCTTTTTCCTCTAGTGTCATAGCTTAATTCTCCCCTATTTCTGATAATAGCGTATTATCGGAAGTTGTAAAACTTGGTTAGACAGGATATATTCATATCCGCCATCCTTAGATTTCGTCATCGTTGACCACCTCCGTATTTAACAATCTTGCTACATCTACATTCAATGCTTTTGCAATACGCAGTAGATTTTTAAGGTCTGGCTGACTTGCATTTGTCACCCACTTGGAAATCGTAGCTTGGTCCTTGCCTAATTGTTCGGCAAGCCATTTATTTGACTTCTGCTCCTCTGCAAGAACTATCTTTAATCTATTGACTTGTTCTCTTGACATACCTTAAATAATATATTAAGGCAAAGATACATAAAGTATATGAGAACTCTTTATAAAATTGTTGAAAATTTAATTGATAGATAGAAAATTTGTTGAATTAATCAATTTTATCCCATTACATATACACCTCAATCCCATTCTCTTTTGAGGAGGAAAGCGAGGCGCATCGCCTTGTAGGCACTTGTGCAATACATCTTGTCTGAGCTGTCTGCGCTTGTGTAAACGACCCATACATTGCTTGTTGACTTGCCAGAATTGGCTTTAGCTGCTAAAATGACATTCTGAGTATTCATAACTATCTTATTTTAAGAGTGACACAATCTGATTAGTGAATGAGATAGACTTCGATGTAGCTGATGTCTACAAAGCTGTCAGCTGCGAGTGCTTCCGCCTTGGCGCTTGCCTCAGAATGGCTGTCAGCCTCGATTTCATATTCGATATACTCGCCATCCTCTCCATTGATGACAACCTGATAGAGATTGCTTGACAATTCAACCTGTCTTGAACTTCTTTTACCGAAGTGATATTCTGAATTAAAAGTGGTGTGTACCATAATCTTTAAATTTTATTTGTTCGACTTAAAAGTGAAGCACCGAAGTGCTTTTGTAATTTTTACGTGCATACAAGTAGCAGCAAGGAGAAGGCATGTAAATGCAAGGGATAGCCAAGATTATTTCATCCTTCGGGCTTGAAAGATTTTGGAATGAGGCAAACCTGCCCCAAAACCTTTTGAAAAAATCTTAGGCTAAGCGTGTAGCGCGACCCTTTCAGAATGCCGCTTGCGCTAACTTTGCAAAGGAAAAATCAGAAAGCATTTTGTGTGGAACGCTCGAACAAATGAAATGATTATGGTGCGAATAAGACCACGTGTCAGAATATTACTGCGGAACAATAAAAGAAGTAGACAGGTAGATAAATTGTGCAATCTCTGTTGTCGTCAGAGGTGAGGATGGCATCAGAGTATATATGAAATCGTGGTGGAGAGATACCAGTCAGAAGGCTGCATAAAGGCGATTGCGCTCGCGCGGCTTTGGAAATGTACATCAGCTGCTGAAGTCCATTCACGATCAGATGTGTAACGTATAGAATAAGGTAAATGAATACTCGTCATTTTAGCGGCAATATAAAGCCGATTCCTCAACAAGCATGTGGGCTGGTGGAACGAGCTTCAAGCAGACAGCCAGTGCAAGATGCACAAAGTGCCGGAAGTGCGGTGCGCCACGCTTTCCTCCATGAGAAACCGGGATTGAGTACCTTGTTAGTTGGCTTGCACGCTTCTCGCAAGAGATGCATGAGCCAAAGATAGTGCAAACTGAGAGCAATCAAGTTTTCTTGAATTGCCGAAGTGCAGCCTACCTTATAAAAAGGTGCGGAGTGTAACGGAAGGAGGTGCTACAGCAGGAGCCACGGCACTGGTAAAAGAAAAGCCTTCATCCTACGTTGGGGGGGGGCGTAAGACAAAGGCTTACAGAAAAGGTGCTTAGACAGTTTTCCACTTTGTTAAATAAAGATCTTCTTAATTAAATAAAAAACTATTTTAATTCATAACTTAAAAAAAACAAGTATCTTTGTAAACAAAATACATTTTATGACAAAAACTTTTTATATCGAAGCCGAACGTGTTATTGGCTATATTATAGCCAATAATAAAGTAGAAATAAAAAATGAAGACATACTAAAAATGTCTCCAACTAATGGTACTGCAATTATTCGATTTTTAGTAGATAAAGATGTTGTAACAGAACTATTAAATAGTCTTGTAATTAAACCCAACGGCTCAATACATCAATTATATGATGAAGTCAAAAGTAATCTACAAACAAAAACAAAGGAAGAAAATGACCACCGATTTAACAGATTTAAAGATTGGATTTCTATAATAATTTCAGTTTTAGCCTTGATTATTTCAGTTGTTTCAATGTATTATTCTTGCTTCAAATAATATGAATATAATATCAACTCCCAAATTCATTTATTCAGAATTACTTCAAAATAATAACATTCGATTTAGCTATAAAAGAAGATTAGCTAGAAATGTAATAAAGATATTCATATATCCTTTTATTATAGGTATAATAGGACTGATAATAAAATGGGACAATACCTATGGTATATATTTTATAATATTATCATTGGTTTCATTTATTATTATTATTTTTTCTTTATATAGTACAAAAAAGATCAATGACAAATTTGAAAAAGAGACCAGTATAAGTCTTATAAAAAAGTACATATATAATAAATCAGGAATAAAAATCCTTCGCTATGATTATTTACACAGCGAAGAAAATAATACCGATTTTAGAGAAATTAAACTCATGTTGTCTGATAATACCATTTTAAAATACGAAATAAAAGAAGAAGTATTTGATGCTAATACATCTTTTTATGAAATACTCATAAATAAACCTTCATGACCTCATCTCACACCACCAATTGCAATTGGATATAAATCGTGCTGTGGGAACTTCTCGCAGCCGATATAGAGCGTGTCTAAGGCATCGGTGCCGTCGGTATGGTGTTCGAGAAGGTCCTCTTCGGACTCCGTCTGCTTCTCCATGGAGTTGTTCTTGCGGAAGCCGTTGCGTCCTCGCTCCACTCCTGCTGACTGGATGGCGAGGATAAGGTCATCGTTGTTTTGGCGGTTGAAGTACGGCATAAGGCGTTGCTTACCGACAAAGCCCTGGTTGAGGTTGTGTCAAAGCTCCTTTTTTGTTATATACACATAATACCCAAGCAGACATTAATAATGTCACATACCGCCTTCTTCGGTGAGGCTGACTATCAAAACGAAGATATAATAAGATAGGCGTAACACGATGTGTAACACTTTTCATTTGAATTTGTATTACACATCGTGCTACACAATATAACTATTCCTCCCCTCGCAACACTGGCAGTGAGATGTGGTACTTCACGGCGAGGATGCGTATTGCTACGATAAGGAGGAAGGCGATGATAACAGAAATGGTCATATCGCAACCAAGCTCTACGAGTGCCCAATAAGCCAATCCGCCGATGATGCTCGCCATAGCGTATATCTCCTTTTGGAAGATGACGGGCACGTTGTTCAACAGCACGTCGCGGATGACACCGCCTGCCGAACCCGTTATGGTACCCATGATTATAGCCACCCAGAAGGCGTGACCACAGTCGAGTGTCTTCTGCAAGCCGGCTACGGTGAAGAGCGCCAAGCCGAGCGTGTCGAAGAGGAACCACGTATTGTCAAGACTTTTCAACGATCGCGCAAAGACGATGACGAACATCTGCGCCATGAACGTACAGATGAGATAAATAGAGGAAGTCATCCAGAACGGCGTTACACCGAGCATTATATCGCGCAGCGTACCTCCACCGATAGCTACGGCAACGCCACATACGAAGCCTCCGAACCAGTCGAAGCGCTTGGCTGCGGCATGACGGATGCCAGAGATAGCAAAGGCGAAGGTACCCAGAAACTCAATAACGTTAAGTAGGGGCTGGTAGATATCTTCTGTAGGCATCATATTTAGTTAACAACATTAATAGGTGAGCCTTCAAGAAACGATTTGATGTTGTTCACGGCGATATCCATCAAGCGCAGGCGAGCCTCAAGCGTAGCCCATGCCACGTGTGGCGTGATGAATGCATGTGGTGCACCGACAAGAGGATTTGACGGCGATGGTGGTTCGCATGAAAGCACATCGGCACAATAAGCACCGAGCTTGCCCGAAGCAAGTGCGTCGGCTACATCTGCTTCGTTCACAAGAGGTCCACGACCAGTGTTGATGAGTATCGCGCCGTCACGCATCTTCTCGATAGAAATGTTGTTCATCAGTTCGCGTGTTGTGTCTGTAAGCGGGCAATGCAGCGATACGACATCGGAAGCGCCGAAGAGTCCGTCGAGCGTTGTCTTGCGAATACTCTCTGGGAGCTGATCAGGAGTCTTGCTTGTGTACGCAAGCACGTTCATGCCGAACGCCTGCGCTATCTGCGCCACCTTCATGCCAATGTTTCCAAGTCCTACAATGCCGAGAGTCTTGCCTGCAAGCTCAAAGAGCGGCTTATTCCAGTAGCAGAAGTCTGGACAACGACTCCATACGCCGTTGCGCGTCTCCTCAGCATAGTGTTCTACATGGTTAGAGACATTGAGCAAGTGAGCGAACACCATCTGTGCTACGCTGTCTGTGCTGTACGCCGGAATGTTCGTCACAACGATGCCACGCTCGCGTGCTGCTTTTGTATCAACCACATTGTAGCCAGTAGCAAGCACACCGATATACTTCGTGTTCTTGAGCTGGGCTATGATGTTGGCGTCGAACACCGTCTTGTTAGTAAGCGCAATCTCTGCGTCGCCCACATGCTGCAGCACTTCTTCGGGCGCTGTGCGCGGATAAACGGTAAGTTCGCCAAGTTCTTCAATTCTGTTCCACGAGATATCGCCAGGATTTACACCCTGACCGTCTAACACTACTATCTTCATATTCCTGTCAATATTATTGGTTGAATTACTTTATTCGTTCTTATACTTATCGCCCCAACACTGGAGCATGTGCTGATACTGCCGCTCCTCGATTGGCGAATGTTGCGGTTGCCAGATGCGTGTATCCTTAAGCGCATCGGGCATATACTGTTGTGGGGCAAAGTGATTGGGGTAATCGTGCGAATACTTGTAGCCATCGCTGTAGCCGAGGTCCTTCATCAACTTCGTCGGAGCATTACGCAGATGCAGCGGAACTGGCTGGTTGCCGGTTTGCCGCACAATCTCCAAGGCGTGATTGATGCCGAGATACGCCGAGTTGCTCTTCGCACTGGTAGCGAGATAGACCACACACTCCGCCAGCGGTATGCGTCCTTCGGGCCAACCAATCTTCATCACCGCGTCGAAGGTGGCGTTGGCAAGCAGAAGTGCATTGGGATTGGCGAGTCCGATGTCCTCTGCCGCACTAATGACAAGGCGACGGGCTATGAACTGCGGGTCTTCCCCACCCTCTATCATCCGTGCCATCCAATAGAGTGCACCATCGGGATCACTACCGCGAATACTCTTTATGAACGCCGATATAATATCGTAGTGCATCTCTCCCTCCTTGTCGTAGGCAAGCGGGTTCTGCTGCAGGCACGCCACAACCATCTCGTCGTCTATCACAATCTGATCGCCGGGACACGACTCAACGACAAGCTGCAGGATGTTGAGCAACTTGCGTGCGTCGCCACCGCTATAGCGCAGCAAGGCATCTGTTTCTTTCAGCTGGATATTGAACTTCGAGAGTTCAACGTCGGTTGTAACTGCGCGGTTGAGCAGTTGCAGCAGGTCTTCCTTCTCCAAAGGTTTCAGAACATACAGCTGACAGCGCGACAGCAACGGGCGTATCACCTCGAACGACGGGTTCTCTGTGGTGGCACCTATGAGCGTGACGATGCCTCGCTCCACAGCACCGAGCAGCGAATCCTGCTGCGACTTGCTGAAGCGGTGAATCTCGTCGATGAAGAGTATTGGCGAAGCCGAATTGAAGAAGCGTCCGCTCTTGGCACGCTCTATCACGTCGCGCACATCCTTAACACCACTCGTCACGGCACTAAGCGTGTAGAACGGTGTCTCAAGACGATGCGAAATAATCTGTGCGAGAGTGGTTTTGCCCACTCCGGGCGGTCCCCACAATATAAAGGAGGACACGCGTCCGCTCTCAATCATCTTGCGCAGGACGGCATCCTTGCCCACTAAATGCTGCTGTCCGACATAATCGTCAAACGAGCGCGGGCGCATTCTTTCAGCTAATGGTTCACTCATAAGTACAAAATTAGTTATTATATGCGAAATAGCAAAAATTTGCCCCATTTTTATTCACCCCAGCACCTCAACTTCGCTTGAAAAAGCGACAAAAGAAATGCCCATTAGTCAGACATTGAAATCTGATTAATGGGCATTGATAAATTATAGCATAGGAGGTGTGAGCAATCTTTCTCATACCACATGTCCACGACAAGAATGCCGTAGACTCCTACGTAATTTAATCCTCAGCAAGCTTCAGCTGCTCTGCAACCTCATCGCAGATGCGCTTTGCAAACTCTTCCTTAGTCATGGTAGCCTGCTCGCCACCACCCTGCTTACGCATAGAAACGAGACCCTCTGCAGCCTCCTTCTCGCCAACTACAACCATGTACGGAACACGCTTGAGCTCGTTGTCGCGAATCTTGCGGCCGATCTTCTCGTTGCGGTCGTCGATAAGAGCGCGTACGCCAGCCTTGTCGAAGAACTCCTTCACCTCGCGAGCGTAGTCGTTGTACTTCTCCGAAATCGGGAGGATAGCCACCTGATCAGGGATGAGCCACAATGGGAAGTGACCTGCTGTATGCTCGATGAGTACGGCTGTGAAGCGTTCGAGCGAACCGAACGGAGCGCGGTGAATCATAACCGGTGTCTGCTTAGAGTTGTCCTCTGCAGTATACTCGAGCTTGAAGCGCTGCGGCAAATTGTAGTCAACCTGGATTGTACCAAGCTGCCAACGTCTGCCGATAGCGTCCTTCACCATGAAGTCGAGTTTCGGACCATAGAACGCAGCCTCGCCTACCTCCTCGTGAGTCTCAAGACCCTTCTCGCGGCAAGCCTCGCGTATAGCGTTCTCGCTCTCTGCCCAAATCTCCTCGCTACCGATGTACTTCTCAGTATCCTTCGGGTCGTGAAGTGAAATCTGTGCCTCGTAGTTCTCGAAACCAAAGATGCGGAACACCTTAAGGATGATGTCGATGATGTTCTCGAACTCCTTCTTTACCTGCTCTGGGCGCACGAAGATGTGAGCGTCGTCCTGAGTGAAGGTACGAACACGTGTCAAGCCGTGAAGCTCGCCACTCTTCTCGTAGCGGAACACAGTACCGAACTCTGCGATGCGCAAAGGCAAATCCTTGTACGAACGCGGTTTGCGTGCGAACACCTCGCAGTGGTGCGGACAGTTCATCGGCTTGAGCATATACTCCTCGTCCTCCTCCGGTGTGTGGATAGGCTGGAAAGCGTCCTTGCCGTAGTGAGCGTAGTGGCCCGAAGTCACGTAAAGGCTCTTGCCACCGATACCCGGAGTGATAACCTCCTCGTAGTTGTACGGCTTAAGCATCTTGCGGAGCAACTCCTGCAAGCGCAGACGCAACTGTGTACCCTTAGCAAGCCAGATAGGCAGACCCTTACCTACACGGTCAGAGAACATGAAGAGTTCCATCTCCTTACCAATCTTGCGGTGGTCGCGCTTCTTAGCCTCCTCAAGCATGAGGAGATACTCGTCAAGCATCGACTTCTTCGGGAACGAGATACCATAGATACGAGTCATCTGGTCGCGCTTTGCATCGCCACGCCAGAACGCACCGGCTACGCTCGTAATCTTCACAGCCTTGATAGCACCAGTGTTCATCAAGTGCGGACCACGGCAGAGGTCGGTGAAGTTGCCCTGTGTGTATGTAGAAATTGTGCCATCCTCGAGGTCTTCCTCGATATGCTCGCACTTGTACTCCTGACCGTCAGCCTTGAACTCAGCAAGAGCCTCTGCTTTTGACACATCGCGACGAACGACAGCTTCGTTCTTCTTAGCCAGTTCCTTCATCTTAGCCTCAATCTTGGGGAAGTCATTCTCACTGATGACATCACCCTCCTTCGGCATGACATCGTAGAAGAAGCCATTCTCCACAGCTGGACCAAAGCCGAACTGAATGCCAGGATAGAGTTCCTTCAGCGCCTCAGCCAAGAGGTGGGCAGAAGTGTGCCAGAAAGTGTGCTTGCCTTCCTCGTCCTCAAACTTGTAAAGAGCGATAGTTGCATCCTCGTTGATAGGACGGTTGAGTTCAACTGTTTCGCCATTGACACCGCAAGATACAACGTTGCGAGCGAGAGCCGGCGAAATGCTCTCGGCGATTTGTAACCCCGTTACGCCCTGCTCGTACTCACGAACAGAACCATCCGGAAATGTGATTTTAACCATGACAAATTAGTTTTATTTAATCAAACTGTCCACAAAGTTATACTTTTATTTTTACATACAACCATTTTTGCAAAGAATAATAGACTTTTTTATTTCATAATACCATTATCCGTATCGCTCATCCTTATCCTCCTCTCTGCAGCCTTATGCCTGCCACCTCGGCTAAGCCGCCACGAAATGCTTAGAGCCACCTGGTTGCCGTTGCCCCTCGAATAGCCGATGGTATGCTTATAAAGATTACGGTTCAGCAGTTCGTTCTCGTATGCCTTGTAATTATTGTCAAGTGGATTTGCCCACGACAACGACAACTGGCAGTCGCGCCACGTATAAGATGCTTTCACGACAGAATAGGCTCCGTTGTATCCTTTCGATTCGCCCTCCAAGAAGCGGCTGCCGTTGTCGACATATCCCTGCAATGTGAAGTTGCCGAGATAAGCCGTGATGCTGCAAGCATAGAACCACGAGGTATAGCAATGAGTATAGTCGTTGCCGAAGTTGAAGCATCTGAACAATCCTCCGTTAGCAGCAATCTGAAGCTTTTCGGGCAGGAGCCAGTAGCCAGCGTATGCCATAACGTTCAATGCATCAATCTCTTTTTGGTTTGTCTGTGTATAGACGAAATGATTGTCGCCAGTCCGCTCATAGTGAGCCATATTCGGTTTGAAGCATTGCTTGAAGTAGCCATCAAAGAAGGTCTGCAAGCGGTTGTTGTTGTATGAGACTTGCAGACGGTGTTCCATATCATGCGACGGCTTCAAGTCGGGATTGCCCACTGTCCATTCCATACTGTTGGTGCGAATCATAGCATCACTCGTCATCGCAATGCGAGACACTTTATCCTGCATCTGACACGTATAGCTCAACTGTACGTTGTTGCTGATGTTATATGTGAGCGATGCCTTCGGGTGGAATGTCCCAAAGTTGTATCTATGACCGTTCTGCGTGTAATGAATGTAACTTGCGCCCACACCTAAAGAATAGCGCAGTTGTCGGAGCGTGCCTTTAATTTCGGCAAAGCTATACAAGCGGTTGTTATCCGTATTTGTCAAAGAAGAAGCATCGCCCTGATAGGAGTTCTTAATGTATTTATAATTATATTTTACGCCCATAGAGAGCGTGAAAGGCTTCAATCGGTTCTCGTAGATCACCTCTGCGAGCAGCGAAGCCGTCCTACCGTCCACATTATATTTATATGGAGAGCCCTCGTCATAGAAGGAGTTGGTCTGCGTGTAGATATATGTGCCTACAGCATTGGCGGCAATGGACTGGCGAGGGGTGAACTGGCGGAAGAAGTAGATATCCAATACCGGCGAACAGCTCTTGTCTGCGTTGCGACTTGTTGCCATGTATTGGCGAGTGCCGTCCGTAATATCCTTAACATCGCAGTTGTCAGGGGCGTTGTTGAACGCTCCGCTCAATGAAGTCTGGAAGACTGTGGCAGTAGAATCCGCCCAGTTGTAGGTAAGTTTTGCTTCGTGCGCTATCGATTTGCGAAGCGATTCTACGTCGTTACGGTCTATTATGTGTACGCTGCCGTCAGCCAACGTGTATTCTGCTGTCTGTCTGCTCTTTACGCCTTTTGTCTTATAACCGCTCATACCATACGAGAGCGCCCATTCGCTCTTGCCACGGCTCCACTTGCCGTACACCATTCCATCGCCCTGCAGAGTGGTAAGTGCCGACGTAAGGTCGGTACCAATGGTATAGCCGCTCTCACTTCTGCGTGTAATGATATTTATGACGTATGCTATGTCGTCACCATAACGCACACCTGGATTGTTTATGTAGTCGATCTTTGCGATGTCCTTCGGATCGAGAGCCAACATCTCCACCTTACCCACTACGACACCATCGACTCGGAGCTGAACTTCTCCCCTATTGTCGATAGCCGTAATCGTGTGGTTGATGTTGTCGATACGCAGATTGGCAAGCGACAGTTTCTCAAGAATGCTGTAACCATTGTTGGAATACCGCTTTTGAACATCGGTAGGATATATTATCATACCGTCTGCTTTGTTCACAACCTTAGCTGCTTTAACAGTAACTTCATCGAGCGTAACGCGCCCCTCCACATCCTGGGCATAAGCACCGAATGCGGAAGACATAATAATGGAAAGTGTAATCAATCGTTTCATCTTGCACCAAATTTTGTTATGGTGCAAAAGTACACACCTCTTAAAAGAAATCCTATCGATTAGTCTGACATTTCCCTGACAAGTGGCTGACAAATGGCTATCTACTTGAGTCTCAGACTGTAGTTCCTGCCCCTATCCGACTCTATCTTCAACCTGCTATTAGCCTCTACAATAGGCTTTATGCGTCTTATCAGCGTGTAGAGCGTATCGCTTGCATCAGGTTTCTTCGGCCATAGCCGCTCGCAAATATCCTGTTTCGATAGCGTATGCGTGTCGTTCGTCATAAACATTTCGAGCAGCGAATGCTGCATAGGCGTAAGACGAATCCGCTCACCCCTTTGCGTCATAAACGTATCGTTATGGAAGACAATACCGCCGTATGATATGCCTTGCGACACTAGCTCCGGTCCTTTTCTCCTTACGTACCACAAACTACAGAACAGCCATAGCATACCGACAAACAATATAGAACCTGATGCCCTCTGATCGGACATCCCAAAGGTGGTGGCAAAGCCACAGTTAGCCTCTGCCACAAGCCGGGTCTCCCAACGTCCATCCATACGCACGGTACGCATGGCTATTCCTGCCGTGTCCTTCAACTCGGCTATGGTGAGGTTGTTGCGATAGCAGCGTATGGTATCTGTAGTGACCACATTGTCGGGCATCGTCGCAAGGACCTGCTCCAATGCTCTATTTACATCCTGCGCTATCATGTGTTCTGTTCTGCGATAGCTGCTTATGCTTGTGCACAATGCGCAGAACATAAGAAAACTAAACACTATGTATGGAAGGGTCTTCATAATTCTATCACTTATTCAACAATTCAAACCCTTACAACATCCACCACATGGCTGCCGGCTCCAATAAGGTCGGCACGCTCGGATATGCACTTCTGATATTCTATGAAACGCGCAAACGTCTCGTCACTCATGCGGTTGAGACGCGTGCGCATATAGTCGGAAGCCCCGTCAGGCGAGAAGATGGTTACACGTTTCAAGCCGGCACGTTCGTCAAGTCGGTTGATGTCGTCTATACGCACATAGTCGTACAACTCGTCTGCCTGAGCCTGAATATGGAAATCCCCGTCAACCGCTCCGCGCTCCATCAGTCCCTCTATCCTGTCCTCGTCGAAGCAATAGGACAGGATGCTGTATTCGTTCATCAAGTAAGCCACGAAAATCAGTCCGCCTGGTTTGGTCACGCGCTTTGCCTCGTTCAGGGCCTTCAGCTTCTCCTCATCGCCGATGAGATGATAGAGCGGACCGAGCAACAGCGTAACGTCAGCAGCCCCCGTAGGCAGAAACGGCATATTGCGCGCGTCGCCCTGCACAACGTCTGCCGTAGGCTCACGCTTCAAGAAAACATCTATATTACGACGCACCAGCTCCACCGCCTTCACCCGATAGCCTTCAGCCATAAGAGCCGAGGTGTAGCGTCCCGTTCCTGCACCAATGTCGAGCAGGAACGAGTCTGGCTTGATGAAACGGCGCAAGTGATGCATGGTGGTTTCAAACTCTACGATGCCGTGCCTGCGCTGCAAGCGAAGGTCTTCGGGGTGTTTGTTGTAATGCTTCTCTATATTGGATAATGCCATATTTATATATTAAGAGATGTGAGTTGAATGATGTGTTGTTTCTTCAAACAACGATAATCCTCAACAAAGGTAGTCATAACTTTCAACATTCCACTCTCTACTCTCGTTTTTTTATAAGATACCAAAAGCAAAGCGGTCAGCACAGCGACCTCAGCACTATCGGCTTCGCTATCAGTTTTGTGCTGATGATGGTGCTAAACGTGCTGATGGAATAGTTCTACCTTATTATTCATCTAAAGTTTGGGAAAATCACTATAAACGATTGGTAACGAGACGCCGACTTTAAAGAACTGTATATAACCATCAATTAATTGGATATCGTTCTTACTATCTATTGCAGATACTGGACAAAACGTTGCTATACCATCAGAATCAGGATAGACAATCATACAAGGACAAATCGTTGAATCATCAGATACCTGCAGACGCCTCCTTATGCCTTTGCTACGGGCATAGCCGGAAAGTTGACGAACATTGTCACTATTAATGCGACATTTCCAATCAGTAATGTATTTGGTATCAATAATAAGCTGTTCATCAGGCTTTAAGAAATCAGGACGATCTGCTTTTGTTCCTTTCTGATACTGCACAGATTTGCCATACGCTTCATTCAGCAAAGCATATACATATCTTTCAAATAACACAGGCATGTCTATAATGAATGGAGGAAATTTATATTTGTTTCCTTTCTTTTCATATTCGACGCAATACCCACGTTTCTTAATAATCATCCTTGCCAGCGAAATAGCTTCTTTGTAGTCTTTGAACACGGGATTAAGATGTATGTGTTGTAATTCTTGAGGAGAAACGTAGGCTGTTACATTTTCAAATGCTGATATTACAGAGGAGTACATATTCAGCAGCTGTTCAAGATGCCGTCCTAATGATTTTTGAACTCTAAAGATCATTTGCTTACAATAAAGCAAGGCATTCTTAATAATGCGATTCTCCACGCAGTCTATATTATATTCATGATATCTACAGTCCACCATTTCTCTTCTATCAAGTGCGATACCATGCTTTATATATCGAGTCATTATTACTTTGCCCTTAATTTTACTGTTCAAGCATTCTTCTCTTACTGTATATCCAGACTTTAAACCATTCTTGGCTATGCGATTAATAAGATTGATGAAATATACTATTAGCAATGGCTCCATTTGAAATGAAGAAGAATCTATTTCAATTGGCTTGTCTTCTGTTCGAATAAAGAACACTTGGTCAAGATCCTCACTCGCTTTATCGCAGGTAAAACACTTCATAAGCATTGTCTGAAAATCCACCGATTTAATTTTAGGAAGCACAACCATTGCCTGTTGTTTCTCTGCATCTATCCAGTCAACACCAATATAATAAGACATGAAGAACTCGTCTTTCTTAAAGTCATAATCCATGCCCATCAGTTTCACATCCTTCAAGGACTTAGAATTCTGATACTCACGGATTATCCTAAGAAAGCGTCTCTTCAACTCGGCATTATCTGCCAAGCAGAACGATTCATGCTCTGTATATTCTTTAGGATTCATTTGTTGATTATTTACCTAAGTTTGCTATGGAGGCTTTTATTTCACCGTTGTCTACGATTATGCCGTCACGCAGATACTCTTCAAGAAGTGGACGTATTTTATACTCGAGGTTCAATTCGAAGTCATCGTCAGACTTCGCAAGGAAATAGCTATGACCAACCATTATGTCATTCAAATCGAAATCAGGATTGAGATTGTCTTTTATAAGGTCGCTCACAGATGTAAATAATAACAATTCCTTCTTCATCAATTCACCATTACCATTGTAGAATTCACGTATTACATCCGATTTAGCCTCTATAGTCATAAATGCGAACCGACGACGCACAGCATAGTCTATATAACCAAGACTACGATCTGCCGTATTCATCGTACCAATGATATAGAGATTATCAGGCACACCAAAATTTTCGCCTGAATAAGGCAGAGTCACCGTAAACTCATCTTCCTCTCCAAGTCGCTTGTTCTTTTCCAGTAAAGTTATAAGTTCGCCAAGCACTTTCGAAACATTGGCACGATTAATTTCGTCTATAACAAGAACATATGGTTTATTAGCATCCTTATTCTCAGCAGCCAGTTTATAATCCTTTTTCAGCACATCTATAATTCCCTTGAAATAGCATTTCCAATAACCAAGATCAGCACCATAGAAGAACTTTTCAATATTCTCATATGTTAAAGTTCCGTTCAATTTAAAATCCTTGCCGGTATATAAAGATAAATTACCCTTGCCATTAATTGTCACACCAAACATACTGCCATTTGGCATGTTTATTTTGTATATGTCATCATAATTGACCACATCCTCTGCAAAAGAATTATAAGCCTCTTTCAAGTTTGATGTTGTTGTGGCCGAAGCAGCCTGACATATTCTCTTGAATATACCAGACTTAACAACAAATCTCATCTCTTTATCATTAAGGCTATCTGTATCTGGCTTCAAGCCTTCTACAAACTCCTCATAATCAAGACTCTGATGAAAAGTAGTAAACTCTACACGACCTTCCTTCTGAAGTTCTTTATATCGTTTCTTCAACTCTTCTCTGGTGGAAGGCACTTCTCCATCACACAGATAAACAGCAAGTTCGGTTGGGATATATGTTTTACCACAACCAGGAGCTCCTTGAAGTATAATCTGACCGGAGTTTTCAAGAAGTTTCGCTGCACGTAGTGTATCTTGGTTTACCATACCTTTTTTCGTTATTTGTTCGTTATATGCTTCTTTGTAGGCGCAGTACTCTTTGAATAGCTGTTTTAGACTGGCATTGACTGTATTTCTCTCGTCAAATAATGACAATGAGGCAAGAGGATACGAACATATAGAATCCCATAGTCCGCCATCTTCCTCCGTATATATAAGTATTTGCAAATCGTGGATATGGTCTTCATTCCAGAAGGGAGTTATATTAATACCCGTCCCCTTCCAATTTAGATAACAACTCTTTGTTTGATGTCCTCGTGCATCAACATTTATACAAATCTTCCCACAATGAAAGTCCTCCCATGCGGCAACCTGCAGTTGTATTTGCTGTCCTTTCCAGCCATAACCACTAATTTTGAAATTAGAAGTATCAACGATATCTTTCAAGTATCTATTGAAACCAATGGTATCTGACATGCCGTTTTCAGCATACTCCAAATGTGCCACAAAATATTCTAGTAAGCATTTGAATTTATATTCTTCACTCATATTCTATATTTCAGGTATATTTTTTCAATAATTCTGAACACACTAAAGATACCCAGTCATTAGAAGTCAACTTATGTGTAATCATAATGCAAAGATAAGTAAAACTTGTCGTTTATAAAAATAATATTATTATCTTTGCGAATATAAATAGACTAGAATTATGAACATACACTTAATAACTTTCAGCCCTACTGGCGGAACCCGACGTGTCAGCGAATCATTATGCAAGGCTCTCAGCGACGAGAGCGTTGTTACGGAACTTTGCACAAAACCGCAGAATCTGTCTTATCCCGACATAACAGCCGACGACCTTGTGTTTATCTCCATGCCCGTATACGCTGGTCGTGTACCAGCCTTAGCCGTTGAGCGACTGAATGGCATAAAGGCGAACGGAGCAAAGTGTGCTGTTGTTGCCGTATACGGAAACAGAGCGTATGAAGACGCCTTGGTTGAGATGCAGGACACAGCTACAGAAATGGGGTTTCAAGTGATTGCCGCAGTAGCTGCCATCGCCGAACATAGCATTTGCAGAATGTACGGCACAGGCAGACCAGACGAAGAGGACGCAAACGAATTGGCTTCGTTCGGCTTGGATATATTCAACAAGGCAAAGGAGATGACAAACCAAACAAACGGCGTACAGACTTCCTCACCTCTCGCATTGCCCGGAAACAGACCATATAAAGAAGGCTGCTCCGGCCCCTATCCTACAGCCGGCGATGCTTGCACAGAATGTGGAAGTTGCGCTGACGCTTGTCCTACGGGAGCCATTTCTTTTGACAACCTCAAAGGCGTAAATACCGAACTGTGCATCGGTTGCATGCGTTGTGTCTCCGTTTGTCCCATACACGAAAGAGGCATAGGCGATCGCCTCAACCTACTTGCCGCACACCTCAAGCCCTTGTGTAGCGAAAGAAAGATGAACGAGCTTTTCTTATAACATAAACAGGAAATTAGAAAGAATATTATGAAACTCAACAAAGTACACCACGTAGCCGTGATCTGCTCCGACTACGAGCGCTCTAAACAGTTCTATACCGATGTGCTCGGCATGAAAATCAAAAGCGAACATTATCGCGAGAAACGCGACTCATGGAAGGCGGACTGCTTTCTTGGCGACTCGTACGTCGTAGAGTTGTTCTCCTTCCCCAATCCGCCTGCACGTCCGTCATACCCCGAAGCAGCCGGTCTGCGCCACCTTGCTTTCGAGGTGGACGACCTCATGGCAGCTGTCAGCGAACTCGACAGCAAGGGTATAAAGCACGAACCAATCCGCACGGACGAATACACCGGCAAGCTGTTTGTGTTCTTCAACGACCCAGACGGACTGCCGATAGAACTGTACGAAAAGTAAGGAAGCATCACTTTTAGGTATTGCCCGGCTCGCAACAAAGTTGTATCTTTGCATCGTAACAAACAAATAAAAAGAAGAATATGACAGAAATGACAGCAACAATAATCGTAGGACTTCTCATTCCGCTATTAGGTACGATGCTGGGATCGGCTTTCGTGTTCTTTATGAAAGACGAAATGTCCGCACGACTACAGAAATCATTGTTGGGCTTTGCCTCCGGAGTGATGGTGGCAGCATCCGTGTGGTCTTTGCTTATTCCGGCGATGGAGATGAAGGCTGACAGCGGCGCATGGTCGGTAGTGCCGGCTGCCGTGGGTTTCCTGATGGGTATAGGTTTCCTGCTGCTTATCGACGAACTGACACCCCACCTCCATATCGGCACAGACAAGCCCGAAGGCGTAAAGTCACACCTTTCAAAAACTGCCATGCTTACCCTTGCCGTAACCATCCACAACCTGCCCGAAGGTATGGCTGTAGGCGTAGTGTTTGCCGGAGCCGAAAACCAAGTTTCAAACATCTCCTTAGCCGCAGCCATTTCCGTATCGTTAGGCATAGCCATACAGAACATCCCCGAAGGTGCCATCATCTCCATGCCAATGCGGGCGGCAGGCAACAGCCGATGGAAATCCTTCGTGTTAGGATCTCTCAGTGGAGTCGTCGAGCCAATCGGAGCCATCGCCGTCCTCCTGCTCGCCTCATTTCTTACGCCGGCACTCCCCTACATGCTTGCCTTTGCGGCAGGTGCCATGTTCTACGTAGTAGTGGAAGAGCTCATACCCGAAGCCTCAAGCGGTCAGCACAGCAATCTCAGCACTATAGGTTTCGCCATAGGCTTCGTGCTGATGATGGTGCTCGATGTGGTGATGGGATAACAGAAAGATAACAACAATAGCAGTGCTTGAGGTAAGAAAATGAGTACTCTCTATGTAGTACTCGAGTAATCTCACAACTATACTCGAGTAATCTCACAACTGTACTGCAGTAATATATCCACCAGTACTGCAGTACTCTCCCCTACAAGTACTGCTACACCATTATAGAACTACCACTTGAGTTCCTCGTTCAGTATCACACCGTCTGTGGCATCCTCTGCCGTGAACGTGTTGCTCTTATACTGCACGCAGAGCATAAGCATCTCTTCCGAACCGGTATTCTTGATGGCGCGCTTGCCCTCGGGAGCCACACGGATGATGCTGCCCTCGCCTACCGGAATGTTCTCGCCATCTACCTGATACAGACCTTCACCTCGAAGGATGAAGTAGAGTTCCTCGTGATTCTTGTGCGTATGCAGAAAACCGCCGTCCTGACCTGGGGCGAATGTCTGGAAAGACAGTTCGCTACCTGTTGTGCCGAGAGCCTGACCTACGAACACCTTGCCCAAAATCTGAATTTCACCCAGCTGGAGGAGATAATCCTTCACCTCGCTAAGCTTACCTACACTGACTGCTGTAAAATTCTTACCCGTCTTTGTTGTCTTTACTGATTTCATTGTTTTCTTTGTTTTACTTAATAATTTCGTTTGTGGCTTGCGGTATGAGCAAGATACCCACACCCACCAGATTTTGCTTTTACTGCTACAAAATTACTAAGTTCCAGAACGCTACACAAGTAGGTACGCAAACGTAAGTCAGTTACTTTAAGGTGACTAATACTGAAAACAAGACGCTTGCATCGCGGTAGTTTAAAGTAGTTTAACAATATCGTTGACAACCATGTCAATTCTAATAGTTACTTTTGTATAGTAATACGACTCTAATCACATAATTGCATGAATACAAACGAAGTAAAAGACGCACTTTTCCCAAATTGCCCAATACGCAATATACTCTCGCGCATAGGCGACAAATGGTCTATGCTCGTACTATACACACTCGAAACAGACGAAGCAAAGAGATTCAAGGAACTTCAGCGCAACATACCCGATATATCGCAGAAGATGCTTACAGCAACTCTAAGGATGCTCGAAGCCGACGGACTGGTGAAACGCGAGGCTTTTGCCGAAGTACCGCCACGTGTCGAATACTCGCTCTCAGACAAGGGAAAGACCTTGCTGCCACACATCAACGCCCTTCTCTCATGGGCTACAGACAACATGGACGACATCTACGAGTCAAGAAGACATTATCTTATTAAGGATTAACCACATATTATAATAATGAAAACAATAAAAATCATGAGCATACTTACTATGCTCTGCGCCATCTTCTCTTGCAAGGCGCAGAACAAGGGCTTCGAGAGCGTATCGGCAGACGCATACGAGAAGATAATTGCCGACACAACGGTAGTGCGACTTGACGTGCGCACAGCAGAAGAATTCGCTGCGGGTCATATCGAGAACGCCGTTAATATAGACGTGCTGAAACCCGACTTCGAACAGAAGGCGTGTGAAGTGCTCCCTAAAGACAAAGTGATAGCCGTGAACTGCCGCAGCGGCAAGCGCAGCAAGAAGGCAGCCGGCATACTCGTGCGCGACGGTTATGTAGTTGTAGAGCTCGACAAGGGCTACAACGCATGGGTAGACGAAGGTCACAAAGTAGTGAAGTAACGCTACACCTGAACATATCAAACCATTTAACACCAGACTATTATGAAGAAGATAGCACTCATAACCGGTGCCACAAGCGGCATCGGCGAAGCCTGCGCAAGAAAGTTTGCCGAAGGCGGTTACAATCTTATTCTCACGGCTCGCCGTGCAGAGAAGTTAGCAGAGATAAAGGCACAGCTCGAAGCTAAAGGCACAAAGGTGCGCACCTTGGTATTCGACGTGCGCGATGCCGAGGCGGCAAAACAGGCAATCGGTTCGCTCGAAGCTGAATGGCAGACAATTGATGTTCTGATCAACAACGCCGGACTCGCGCTCGGTCTCGAAAAGGAATACGAGGGCGACCCCGAAGACTGGAACACGATGATAGACACCAACATAAAGGGGCTGCTCACCATGACACGCCTCATCGTGCCGGCTATGATAGAGCGCAACGAGGGCCACGTAATCAACATTGGCAGCGTTGCAGGCGACGCAGCATATGCCGGTGGCAATGTCTATTGCGCCACGAAGGCAGCCGTGAAGACCATAACCGATGGCTTGCGTATCGACGTAGCCGAATCGGCAGTTCGCGTAACGAACGTGAAGCCCGGACTCGTTGAGACCAACTTCAGCAACGTCCGCTTCCACGGCGACAACGCCCGCGCCGAGAATGTGTACAAAGGCATCGTTCCGCTCACTGGTGCCGACATTGCCGACGTAGCTTTCTACGCAGCTTCCGCCCCGAAACACGTGCAGATAGCCGAAGTATTAGTGCTCGCCACACATCAGGGAAGCGGCAGCGTGATACACAGAGAGAAAAACGCATAAAAGTAAAAAGGTAAAAGAGTAAAAAGGTAAAAAAGTAAAAAGGTAGGAGGGGCTTTTATTAGGCTGCGTGATATGGGCAAGATGCCCATACCTCCTACTTTTTTACTTTTTTACCTTTTTACTCTTTTACTTTTTTACTTTTATCAGAACGGTGCAGGGTCGGCAGGCGAGCCGAAAGGTGCGCTTTCCATCATATCTGGCGGCAACGGCATATCGCCTGTATTCATCTTGCTACCAATTATCTCCGAACCAAACGGTGCATCGCCAATGGGTGCCGACTGCTTCTGCGGATCCTGGAAGCGTGTGAACTCGCCACGGAACGTGAGGAGCACATCGCCCGTGGCACCCTTACGGTGCTTGGCAATGATAATCTGCGCCATGCCGCGCAGGTCGTTACCCTTCTCGTCGGTGAGGATATGGTAATACTCGGGGCGGTGTACGAAGAGCACCATGTCGGCATCTTGCTCAATGGCTCCCGACTCACGAAGGTCGGACAGCTGCGGACGTTTGCCTTCCAAACCCTCACGGTTCTCGACAGTACGGTTGAGCTGCGAAAGAGCGAGGATAGGTATGTCAAGCTCCTTGGCGAGACCCTTCAGCGACTGCGAAATCTTCGACACCTCCTCCTGACGGCTGCCGAAGCGCATACCGTTGGCGTTCATAAGCTGGAGGTAGTCGATCATGATTATCTTCACACCCTTCTCGCGCACGAGGCGGCGTGCTTTGGTGCGCAGCTCGAAGATAGACAGACCCGGCGTATCGTCGATATAGAGTGGCGAGCCTTGCAGATTACGCACGTTCTTGTCAAGGCGCTCCCACTCGTCGTCGGAGAGCTGTCCGTTGAGCATCTTGTTGCCAGGTATCTCACAGACGTTGGAGATAAGACGGTTGACGAGCTGCACGTTGTTCATCTCAAGAGAGAAGAAGGCGATAGGCGTATGATAGTCGACAGCGATATTCTTGGCGAGCGAAAGGGCGAACGAAGTCTTACCCATGGCAGGTCGTCCGGCGATGATGACGAGGTCGGAGCTCTGCCAACCACTCGTCTTCTCGTCGAGTTTCTCGAAGCCCGTAGGCACACCCGTCAAGCCGCCGGCGTTGGCAGATGCCTTCTGCAGAATGTCAATAGCACGGGTGATGACGGGATCAACCTGCGTGTAGTCCTTTTTCATGTTGCGCTGCGAGAGTTCGAAGAGCGAGCCCTCCGCCTCCTGCATCAGTTCGTCCACATCCTGCGTCTCGTCGAAAGCCTTTGTCTCTACGACGCTGGCATAAGAGATAAGCTGGCGTGCGAGGAACTTCTGCGCAAGAATCTTGGCATGATACTCGATGTGAGCCGAAGAAGCCACGTGCGAACTAAGATCGACAATGTAGGGCGCACCGCCCACGTCGTCGATAGTGCCTTCGCGCTTTAGCTCGTCAACGACGGTCATAATGTCGACGGGGTTCTCGTTCATCGAGAGTGTCTGTATGGCGTTGTATATCTTCTGGTGGCGTGGCTCGTAGAATGTCTCGGGGCGCAGTGTCTCGGACACGATAGAAAACGCATCCTTGTCAATCATAAGCGCACCAAGCACCACTTTCTCTATATCCACAGCTTGCGGCTGCAGATGACCATAGTTCTTATCGAAAGCTTTTGGCGTAGCTTTCGAAGAGCGTTTTGCAGTAGGATTATCTGGCATAAATGAAATTTTGAGTTTTGAATTGTTGCGACATGCGTCGCAATTTTGAGTTTTGAATTATGAGTTTTGCGCTCGGCTTTGCCACTTGCCAGAGCGCAAAACTTAAAACTCAAAACTCACGAACTCTACACTTTATTATTCTCTGGGAATATGACTGAGGGGTGGAAAGTCTTTGCCTCCTCAAAGTCCATGAGGGCGTAGGAGATGATTATCACGGTGTCGCCCACTACGACCTTGCGTGCAGCAGCACCGTTGAGACAGATGCAACCCGATCCGCGTTCGCCCTTGATAATGTATGTCTCGAAGCGCTCGCCGTTGTTGTTGTTCACAATCTGCACCTTCTCGCCTTCAATCATATTGGCAGCATCCATGAGGTCTTCGTCGATGGTGATGCTGCCGATATAGTTAAGATTCGCTTGTGTTACCTGCGCACAATGAATCTTCGACTTTAATACTTCTATCATCATATTTCTGAGAAACTATTTCTTATAAGTAATGTGGTCAATCAAACGTATCGGTGTCTTGCCGCAATAAACTGTGATGCAGCCTACTACATACGCGCTGTCATCCCAATTAGCAACGTCGAGCAATGTATCGCCGTCGACGATTGAGAAATACTCCACCTCAAGTCCGTCTACGGCGTTGATTGTAGAGACTACATACTCGTGAGTCTCTGCCAATGTGTGTGTCTTGGCATACTCGCGGCTCGATTGCAAAGCCTCGTAGATGCGTGGAGCAATGGCACGCTCGTCGGCAGAGAGTAGCGTGTTGCGTGAACTCTTTGCCAAGCCGTCGGCTTCGCGTATTGTAGTACATTCGACAATCTGCACATCAAGCTTGAGGAAGCGCACCATTGCCTTCACGACAGCAATCTGCTGCCAGTCCTTCTCGCCGAAATAGGCACGATCCGGACGTACAATATAGAATAGGCGCGATACAACCTGGCACACGCCGTTGAAATGGCCCGGACGATGCGCACCCTCCATCACCGTTGTGACTGGTGGAAACTCAAACTGACGTTTGTCCTCTACGGGATACATCTCCTCTACTGACGGAGCGAAAACATAATCGGCACCACAAGCCTCCAACAAAGCGCAGTCTGCATCAAGTGTGCGCGGATAGCGCTCAAGGTCGCTCTTGTCGTTGAACTGAGTCGGATTAAGAAAAACAGAAACTACGGTCGCTCCATTCTCCGCAACACTGCGCTTTACGAGCGACGCATGACCCTCATGAAGGGCACCCATTGTTGGCACAATACCTACCTTTTTTCCTGACTTCCGAACTTCAAACAACTCATTCTGAAGTTCAACTATACTTCTGAATAGTTTCATCTTTATAGTGTTTAAAACCTAAAATACATTCGATACGTTTCGAATTTCAATGCAAAATAACAAAAATTTTATCAGACAAGCGCATGTAAAACAGAAAATCTTCAATCGAAACAATAAAGTTGCATCCGAGGAGTGGATATTTCAATATTTTTATTTAAATTTGCAACTAATATGCGTGTTGGCACATTATTGTACCAAATCATATAATAACAAACCCAAAAAGAAACGCACAACCATTAAGAATGGAGAAAATCAGAATTAAGGATATTGCAGAAAGAGCTGGCGTGTCGGTCGGAACAGTAGACCGCGTACTACACAACCGTCCGAATGTATCGGCACCGGCACGCGAGAAAGTGGAGAAGGCTCTCAAGGAGATGGAGTATCAGCCCAATGTCTATGCGAGCGCGTTGGCTTACAATAAGTCATACGTGTTCTATGCGCTCATACCACAGCATGAGTCTGAAGCCTATTGGGAGGAGATTGAACAGGGCGTGCAGAAGGCAATAGAGGTAAGGCGCGACTTCAACATTAATGTAAAGATTATGTATTATGAGCGTTTCAATAACAATTCGTTCATCGATTGTTATACAAAATGCCTCGCATCGAACCCCAACGGCATAATAATAGTGCCACAGGACATCGAAACAACCAAACAATTCACTGATATTCTCCACGAGCAACAGATACCATTTGTGATGCTCGACTCCTATATGCCCGACCTTAAACCGCTCTCTTTCTTCGGTCAGGACTCATTCTGCAGCGGTTACTTTGCTGCCAAAATGCTTATGCTCATCGCTTCAAACGAAAAGGAAATCATGCTTTTCAAGCAGATGAAGGACGGCAAGGTGACCAGTAAGCAGCAGGTGAACCGCGAAGTGGGCTTTCGCCATTATATGCACGACCATTTCCCGCAGATTAAAATCACAGAACTATGCGTACCTTTCAAGGGTACACGCAGCGAATACGATGCTATACTTAAAGAATTCTTTGAGCAGCATCCCGACACACATCATTGCATAACACTTAATTCAAAAGCACACATTGTGGGCGAGTTCCTGCTTCGCAACAACATGCGCGACATACAAATCATGGGCTACGATATGGTGGCAAAGAACGCAGAATGTCTGCGCCAGGGCAGTATGTCGTTTATCATCGCGCAGCACGGCTACCAGCAAGGCTATAGTTGCGTAGACACTCTGTTCAAAGCTATTGTGCTGAAGAAGAAAGTGCAACCCGTAAACTATATGCCAATCGAGCTTCTAACGAAAGAGAATGTTGATTTCTACCGTCGCACACAGCTTTGATAAAGGTAAAAAAGTAAAAAGGACAGATAAAAGTAAAAAAAGTAGGGGGTGCAGCAGTCCCTACTGCACCAACCAAGCAAAAGATAGGAGGTATGGGCATCTTGCCCATACCACGCAGACTAAAAAAAGATACAACTATGAACAATTTAAAAGGAGTTCTTGCGATAAGCCCTCTTTTGGTATTTATCACTCTATATCTTGTAACATCGATTATAGCGGGCGACTTCTATAAGGTGCCGATAAGCGTAGCGTTCATGATTTCGGGCATCTACGCTGTGACAATAGCAGGCGGCAAGAGTCTGCAAAAGAACGTAGCAGCCTTCAGTCGCGGAGCCAGTGCGCCAAACATCATGACGATGCTTTGGATATTCGTATTGGCTGGTGCCTTTGCCAACTCGGCAAAAGCCATCGGAGCTGTTGATGCCACCGTAAACACAATGCTCTCGCTACTGCCGAGCAACATGGTGCTGCCCGGGCTGTTCATTGCGACATGCTTCATAAGCCTGTCGATAGGAACAAGCGTAGGAACCATAGTAGCACTCGTGCCGATAGCCTCCGGACTCGCCACCACAATGCAATTGGACGTGGCGTTAGTGACAGCTGTAGTAGTAGGCGGTGCGTTCTTCGGCGATAACCTCTCGTTCATATCCGACACCACCATTGCTGCTACGAGTACGCAAGGCTGCAAGATGAACGACAAGTTTCGCGTGAACTTCTTCATAACTCTCCCTGCAGCAATCCTCTCGCTTGCCATATACGTCTTCTTAGGACAAGAGATGTCGCCACTTGCCAATGTGCATGGCATCAATTACGTGAAGATACTACCCTACCTCGCCGTTCTCTCTACAGCCATCGCCGGCATGAACGTAATGGCGGTGCTCACCATCGGACTAACAATAACCGGAGCAATCGGCATACTCGACGGAAGCTTCGACGTGTACGAGTGGTTCCACTCAATGGGCGACGGCATACTGTCGATGGGCGAACTGATCATAATAACAATGCTTGCCGGCGGCGTATTCGAGATAGTGCACAAGAAGGGCGGCATCGACTTCATCATCGCCAAGACAACATCGCACATCAAGGGCAAGCGCGGTGCGGAGGCTGTTATCGCCCTCATGGTAGCCATCGTAGACCTTTGCACAGCCAACAACACCGTGGCTATCATCTCCACCGGAAACATAGCACGACGCATCAGCGAGCGCTTCGAGCTCGACAAGCGCAAGGTGGCAAGTCTGCTCGATACTTGCTCGTGCTGCGCGCAGGGCTTCATACCCTATGGCGCACAGATGCTTATGGCAGCCGGACTGACGCAGCTGAACCCCGTCAGAATAATGCCGTATCTGTTCTACCCCATGGCTCTGACGTTGTGTGTGGCTGTAGCTATCATCTTCCGACTGCCACGCAGATACTCATAACATCCGGCATTCAACATTCAACACTCAACACTCCACATTCAACATTCTATTATGGACATAATAAAGCGTAACTTTTTTCGTATTATTCAAAATAAGGTATTTGGAATGAGCGAAGCCATAGAACCCATGTCCAAATACAAATGGAACATACTTGCCAAACTGGCAGAAACACACGGCTTGGGAGAGTACTTTGCAGACCGCGCTGACATACCAGCCGTGGGCGGACTGCAGAACCTGCCTGATGCGGGCTTCTCACGAATGCAGAACCTGCTACTGAATAGTCGCTTGAAGAAGATACGTAAGTCGGAGCCGCTGAGCGACGACTCGTCGATAGAGACCCTTAACTTCCTTGACATCATCGTACAGACAACACAAACCATACTCACCAACGGTTTGCACTTCGCAAACATCGTGCGTATCGGTGCGTTTCTGCGTCACGATGGTGATAAAATCGACTTTATCAAGCTTGAAAACTGGCTCAATCGTCTACAGCTGACAAAGATTGCGCAGTTGGAGGCAAGCATTCTCATTAAGACATTGGGCTTTGAGAAGGACGAGATACCATTCATAAAAGACATTACGCCGAAAGCTTACGAGCTGGCACTCGAAGCTCTCGACGCACCAATCGTCATAAAGCAAGACGAATGGCAGTTTCACCATTCCTCTGGTGTGTTCGTATCGAACAACTCAAAAGCCATGAAAAAGACGTTCCGCAACTACAAGAAGTATTTTTTCTATGCTCCGGTAGAGGTTATGAGTTGTTGTGTGCACAGATTTGAGAATAGCATTTCCACTCTCGAAGAATAAATACAACCAATCATAATATTCGCATATTTATTTCTTACGTTTGAAATCGAAGCGAAACAATATCATAATAAAACATAAAATGGCGTTATCGTTTTGTTATGTCTTCAAATTAACGTAACTTTGTGCAAATAATAACAAAAAACAAGGTTATATGTTTGACAAAGCAACCTACGTTGGCCGTCGCGCCAAGCTTCGAGAGCTTATGAAAGACGGTATAATAATACTCTTCGGCAACAACGAGTCGCCATGTAACTACCCCTCAAATGGTTACTATCCATTCCGTCAAGACTCCTCATTTCTTTATTATTTCGGACTCAACCGAGACGGTCTTGTCGGTGTTATCGACCTCGATAACGGCACAGAGACACTCGTCGGCGACGATATCGACATTGAAGATATCGTGTGGTATGGCAGTGTTGACAGCGTGAAAGACATGGCAGAACGTGTCGGCGTGGCTAACACAGCCCCCATGAAATCGCTCAAGAGCATTTGCAACGAAGCAATGCGACAGAAACGCCGCATACACTTCCTTCCACCTTATCGCCACGACACTAAGATACAGATATTCGACTTGCTCGGCATACACCCCGTTCAGCAGAAGGAAGCGGCAAGCATCGAACTTATTCGTGCCGTTGTGAAGATGCGCTCTACCAAAGAACAGCAAGAGATAGAAGAACTTGAGCGTGCAGCAGTAATCGGCTACAAGATGCACACCACTGCCATGCGCCTTACAAAACCAGGCCTTACGGAGAAGTTCGTAGCCGGACAAGTAGACAGCATAGCCCTATCTTACGGAGCAATGACAAGCTTTGCCACCATCTTCAGCCAGCATGGCGAGATAATGCACGGCAACCCTTCGATGGCAAAACTTGAGAGCGGACGCCTCGTATTGTGCGATTGCGGAGCGGAGACAATCAATAATTATTGCTCAGACAACACACGCACATTCCCCGTCAACGGCAAGTTCACAGAGCGCCAACGCGAGATTTATTCTATCGTTGAGGCATGTCACGACCACGCACTCGATGTAGCAAAGCCAGGCGTTAAATATATGGACGTACACTTCTCAATATGCCGCCTGATGACCGAGCGTCTGAAGGAGCTCGGACTGATGAAGGGCGACGTGGACGAAGCCGTAGCTGCAGGCGCTCACGCCATGTTCTTGCCTCACGGATTGGGTCACATGATGGGCATGGATGTGCACGACATGGAAGGTCTCGACCAGATAAACGTAGGCTTCGACGAGGAGACACGTCCGCGCCTCGACCAGTTCGGCACCAACTGCCTGCGCATGGGCCGCCGCTTAGAGGAGGGCTTCGTCGTGACCGACGAACCTGGCATATACTTCATCCCTGCACTCATCGACGACTGGAAGGCTTCAGGCCACTGCGCCGAGTTCCTCAACTTCGATAAAATTGAGACCTACAAGGACTTCGGAGGCATACGCATCGAAGACGACATACTCATCACAAAAGACGGATGTCGCTTCCTCGGCAAGGACAGAATACCCTACCACCCGAAGGATATCGAAGCATACATGGCAGAGAACAAATAGACATTGCTTAATAAACAACAATTAATTTAATAAATTACAACAAAATCACATGAAGAAAATCTTAACACTCGCACTTCTCGCTGTTTTTGCGATGAGCGCAAACGCAGCTAAGCCAAAGAAGGCTGCATCGAGCAACAAGCCTGTCTTCACGACAATCAAGGAGAACCCGATCACAAGTATCAAGGACCAGAATCGTAGTGGCACATGCTGGGACTACTCTACTCTCTCATACTTCGAGAGCGAGATTCTCAAGGCTACAGGCAAGACTTACGACCTCTGCGAGGCTTTCGTAGCTAACAAGACCTATATGGACCGCGCCGTTCAGGTTGTACGCCTCCACGGCGACTGTCAGTTCGCTCAGGGCGGTTCGGCTTACGACGTATTGCACGTACTGAAGAACCAGGGTATCTGCCCGGAGGACGCAATGCCGTTCCCAGGTTCACTCTACGGCGACTCGCTCAACAACTTCAACGAGTTCTTCGGCCAGCTTGAGCCGTACGTAGCAGGCATCGCTAAGAGCACAGCTAACAAGATCTCTTCGCAGTGGAAGGTGGGTCTCCAGGGCATCCTCGACGCTTACCTCGGCCAGTGTCCGGAGAAGTTCACATACGAAGGCAAGGAGTACACTCCGAAGTCATTCGCAGCAAGCCTCGGTTTGAACTTCGACGACTACGTAACAATCACAAGCTACTCACACCACCCGTACTACACACAGTACGCTGTTGAGGTGCAGGACAACTGGCGCAACCCGCTGTCATGGAACCTTCCGATGGAGGACATGGCACGCATCCTCGAGAACGCTGTCATGAACGGCTACACAGTAGCTTGGGGTGGCGACGTTAGCGAGCCGGGCTTCACACGCAAGGGTCTTGCTTACTTCGTAGATACAAAGAAGGCAGAGGGCCTCTCTGGCAGCGACATGGCTCGCTGGTTGAAGCTTTCTCCGGCAAAGCGCACAAACCTCATCGACTCACTCGGCTGCAAGGTGCCTGAGCTCGAGCCGACAGCAGAGCAGCGTCAGCAGCGCTTCGACAACTGGGAGCTCACCGACGACCACGGCATGCTTATCTTCGGTACTGCTAAGGACCAGCATGGCAAGGAATACTACATGGTGAAGAACTCTTGGGGCGAGACTGGCGACTACAAGGGCATCTGGTACATGACAAAGAACTATATCGTAGCCAACACAATGGACTACATGGTTAACAAGAACGCCATCCCGGCTGACATCCTCCAGAAGATGATTGAGGCAAAGAAAAATCAGGGCATTGGCGATTAACTCTTTGGTAGTTAAGAGGCAAAACCTCATTTTTTGATATACAATACATAAAGACCGAGCAGGTGTACAACCACCTTGCTCGGTCTTTTTTTCGTACTTATGCAATCCGCGTCGGTCGATGCGGACGTCTGCGTCGGTCGATGCGGATGTCTGCGTCGGTCGATGCGGATGTCTGCGCCGGTCGATGCGGATGTCTGCGTCGGTCGATGCGGATGTCTGCACCGGTCGGTGCGGATGCTACACACACAACAAATAACCAACACACACAACGATAATATACTACAAAAATATAATAATTAGGTATAAAGAATTTAACCTGCCACTTAAAAACACAAAAAACACTCCTCTTATTCCATAGTTTTTTTGTAACTTTACACGCGTTTTACCTTAAACGCGCAGACACTCTGCACCCCACTCCTAAACCGAGAAAAAATAAAAACTATATATAATGTTATTCAAATGGAATTACAAGTCACCTGCGACAGAGGAGAAACAGGCGGCTGACGAACTGGGGGCGAAGCTGAATATCAGCCCGATACTCGCCCAGCTGCTCATGCGACGCGGCATAACAACAGAGTCAGCTGCCAAGCGATTCTTCCACCCGCAGCTGGCAGACCTCATCAACCCCTTCCTCATGAAGGACATGGACCTCGCCGTCGACCGCCTCAACGACGCTATGGGTCGCAAGGAGCGCATCCTTGTCTACGGCGACTACGACGTGGACGGATGCACGGCGGTAGCACTGGTGTACAAGTTCATACAGCAGTTCTACTCGAACATAGAGTATTACATCCCTGACCGCTACGACGAAGGCTACGGCGTGAGCAAGAAAGGAATCGACTACGCCAAGGAGGCAGGCGTGAAACTAATCATCATTCTCGACTGTGGCATCAAAGCCGTTGAAGAGATAGCCTACGCCAAGTCGCTCGGCATCGACTTCATCATCTGCGACCATCACATGCCCGACGAGGAACTGCCGCCCGCAGTGGCTATCCTTAACCCGAAGCGACCGGATGACACCTACCCATTTAAGCATCTCTGCGGTTGTGGCGTAGGTTTCAAGCTGATGCAGGCGTTCGCCAAGAACAACGGCATACCCTTCGCCCGACTCATCCCGCTGCTCGACTTCTGTGCCGTGAGCATAGCTGCCGACATCGTGCCCGTCACCGAGGAGAACCGCATACTCGCCTACCACGGACTGAAAACGCTCAACCAGAACCCGAGCATCGGTCTGAAGGCGATTATAGACATCTGCGGACTCGGAGGCAGAGACATATCCATGAGCGACATCGTGTTCAAGATAGGTCCGCGCATCAATGCGTCGGGACGTATGGAGAACGGACGCGAGAGCGTCGATCTGCTCGTAGAGAAAGACTTCTCGCACGCGCTTGCCAAAGCGAAGCACATCGACGAGTACAACGAACAGCGCAAGGACATCGACAAGCAGATGACAGAGGAGGCTAACAGCATCGTATCGAAACTGGAGAGTCAGCGCCACCGCTCGTCGATAGTACTCTACGACGAGAACTGGAAGAAGGGCGTTATCGGTATCGTGGCATCACGACTCACCGAAATCTACTTCCGACCGACCGTCGTACTGACACGCGACGGCGACTTCGCTACTGGTTCAGCGCGAAGCGTGACGGGCTTTGACGTGTACTCGGCTATAAAGAGCTGTCGCGACCTGCTCGTGAACTTCGGCGGACACACCTATGCTGCCGGACTAACGCTGCGATGGGACGACATACAGGAGTTCCGCAACCGCTTCCAACGCTATGTAGACGAGCACATACAGCCCGAACAGACAGAGGCAATACTCAACATAGATGCCGAAATCGACTTCCGCGACATCACGAAGAAACTGCACAACGACTTGAAGCGTTTCTCGCCATTCGGACCTGGTAACACCAAGCCGCTCTTCTGCACAACCGACGTTTACGACTACGGAACAAGCAAGGTCGTGGGACGCGAGCAAGAGCACATCAAACTGGAGCTTGTAGACTCCAAGTCGAGCAACATCGTGAACGGTATCGCATTCGGACAGAGCGCTTCAGCGCGTTACATTAAATCGAAACGTAGCTTCGACATAGCCTACACCATTGAGGACAACGTGTTCAAACGCAACATGGTGCAGCTACAGATTGAAGACATACGTGTGGCGGAGGAAGACTAACAACAAGAACAAACCGAGAAGCTTCAATTAAACAACAAAATGGGTTACGACGAAACATTATATCTCAAAATACTCAGAGACACTTGGGGCTACTCCGACTTCCGCGGCATACAGCGCGACATCATACGCAGCATTGCCGAGGGCAAGGACACGTTAGGACTGATGCCTACGGGCGGCGGCAAATCGCTCACATTCCAAGTGCCGGCTCTCGCCATGGAGGGTGTGTGCATTGTTATCACGCCGCTCATCGCACTAATGAAAGACCAGGTGGAGAACCTACGCCGCCGCCAAGTGCTCGCTGCTGCCATATACTCGGGCATGAGCCGTCAGGAAATCGTCAAGACACTCGAGAACTGCGTGCTCGGCAATACGAAGATACTCTATGTGTCGCCGGAACGCATCGGTTCGGAACTATTCCAAACCAAACTGGCGCATATAAAAGTGAGCTTCATAACCATTGACGAAGCCCACTGCATATCACAATGGGGCTACGACTTCCGCCCGTCGTATCTGCACATAGCCGACATACGCCGCTTAAAGCCCGACGCTCCAATACTTGCGCTCACCGCAACCGCTACAAAGGACGTTATTGACGACATACAAGAGCAATTAGAATTCAAGGAGCGGAACGTGTTCCGCATGAGTTTCGAACGCAAGAACCTCGCATACGTAGTGCGCACATCTGACAACAAACAGCAACAGTTAGTGCACATACTGAACTCAATAAACGGCAGTGCTATAGTCTATGTACGAAGTCGCAAACTAACGAAAGAGATATGCGAGCTCTTGTTGAACAACAACATTAGCGCAACATACTATCACGCTGGTCTTGAGCACAGTACAAAAGATGAGCGTCAGAGAAAATGGCACGACGACGAGGTGCGAGTAATGGTAGCAACAAACGCTTTCGGCATGGGTATCGACAAGCCCGACGTACGCGTAGTGATACACATTACTTGCCCCGATTCGATAGAGGCTTACTTTCAGGAAGCAGGCAGAGCCGGACGCGATGGGAAGAAGGCTTACGCCGTATTGCTCTACGACAAGAGCGACAAGGCAAAGCTTTTGAAACGTATCGCACAAGAATTCCCTAACAAGGAAGAAATTTGTCGCGTGTATGAACACATAGCCTACTATCTGCAGATTGCTGCAGGTTCGGGTTATGGACGCACATTCCACTTCGAAGTAGAGAAGTTCAGCCTACTCTTCCATCACTACCCCGTAATCGTAAACTCAGCTCTAAAGATACTCTCAAGAGCGGGCTACATAGAATATGACATCGATCCCGACTCACGAACACGCGTAAAGTTCACACTCGAACGCGATCAGCTATACATGTTGCACGAAACAACGCCGAACGAGGAACTCGTGATAACAACACTACTGCGCGAATACAGCGGATTGTTCGTCGACTACCACTTCATAGAGCTCGCATTCATAGCACATGCAACGGGACTCACCCAACAACAAGTGTACTTGATTTTGACGAGTCTGAGCCAACGCCGAATACTGCATTTCATCCCCGAACGCTCTGTGCCATTGCTCACATACACACAAGACCGCGTATTGCCTGAGGAGATAGTTATTTCAGAATCTGTGTACGAAGAACGTAAAACACAGTTTGAGAAACGCATAAAAAGCATCATCGACTATGCACAGAACGATACTGTATGCCGTAGCAGGCAGCTGCTGCGCTACTTCGGAGAGACAGAAACCAACGACTGTCACCAATGCGACGTGTGTTTGACACATCAAGACACATCACAATCATACAAAGATGCGTATAATCAAGCACTGAAAACGATAAAAGCTCTGCTCGCAGACGGCGAAAAGCACTCAATTACAGAGCTTAACAAAATAGTGCTAAACCAGGAAGCAAAAGACGAAGCTATGGAGTATCTCGTGAACGAAGAAGTGATAAAAGTAGAACTAAACAACATCTTCTTAAAAAAGTAACTTAAAATTAATTAAATAGATAAGTTTTTATTCCGAAACTCGTTATTTTTTGCTTACTTTTGCAAAACAAGCGACGTGCATAGAAACGCCCCACAAAGCGCACACATTAATTTTAATAAAAAGAAAAGAAAATAGATATGTTTGAAAATCTTAGTGACAGACTTGAACGCAGTTTCAAAATTCTCAAAGGTGAAGGCAAGATTACCGAAATCAACGTTGCCGAAACCCTCAAAGACGTAAGACGCGCTCTGTTGGATGCCGACGTAAACTATAAAGTGGCTAAGACTTTCACCGACACGGTGAAGAAAAAAGCTCTCGGTATGAACGTACTCACAGCGGTGAAGCCAAGCCAGTTGATGGTAAAGATTGTACACGACGAGCTCGCCGAACTCATGGGTGGCGAAGCTGCCGAGCTTAACCTGAACGGACGACCGTCAATCATCCTCATGAGCGGTCTGCAGGGCTCTGGTAAAACCACTTTCTCGGGCAAGCTTGCTAATATGCTCAAGAACAAGCAACACAAGAACCCGTTGCTCGTAGCCTGCGACGTATATCGTCCGGCAGCTATCGAACAGCTCAAGGTCGTTGGCGAGCAGGTAGGCGTACCCGTATATTCTGAACCTGAGAGCAAGGACGTTGTAAGCATCGCAAACAACGCTATTCGCGAGGCAAAGGCCAAGAGCTACGACGTAGTAATCGTCGATACCGCAGGTCGTCTGGCAGTAGACGAGGAGATGATGAACGAGATTGAGACCTTGAAGAACGCCATCAACCCGAACGAGACCCTCTTCGTTGTCGACTCGATGACCGGTCAAGACGCTGTGAACACCGCAAAGGAGTTTAACGACCGCCTCGACTTCGACGGCGTGGTTCTCACTAAGCTCGACGGCGACACACGCGGTGGTGCTGCACTCTCTATCCGCACCGTTGTCACTAAGCCAATCAAGTTCGTAGGTACCGGCGAGAAGATGGAAGCGATCGACGTGTTCCACCCGTCGCGTATGGCAGACCGTATCCTCGGCATGGGTGACATCGTGAGCCTTGTAGAACGTGCCCAGGAACAGTTCGACGAAGAAGAGGCACGCCGCCTGCAGAAGAAGATTCAGAAGAACAAGTTCGACTTCAACGACTTCCTCGGACAGATTGAGCAGATAAAGAAGATGGGTAATCTGAAGGATCTTGCAGCAATGATTCCGGGTGTAGGCAAGGCTATCAAGGACGTTGACATTGACGACAATGCATTCAAGGGCATTGAAGCAATCATAAAGAGTATGACTCCGAAGGAGCGTACAAACCCGGAAATTCTGAACCAGAGCCGCCGTATGCGTATCGCGAAAGGTAGCGGTACAAACATCCAGGAGGTGAACCGACTCATCAAGCAGTTCGACCAGACTCGCAAGATGATGAAGATGGTTACTGGTACAAATATGGCAAAAATGGCTGGCATGATGAGCAAGATGAAAGGCATGCCAGGTATGCCAAAGTTCTAAAAAAGAAGAGATATGCAACTGATTGACGGAAAAGCAACTGCTGAAGCTATTAAAGCAGAAATAGCAGAAGAGGTGAAGAGCATCATGGCTGCAGGTGGCAAGCAACCGCATCTTGCGGCAGTGCTTGTAGGTCACGATGGTGGCTCAGAGACTTACGTGAAGAACAAGGTCATTGCCTGCGAAAAGTGTGGCTTCAAGTCGACACTTATCCGCTACGAAGACGATGTCACCGAGGACGAACTGCTCGCATGTGTAGAACGTCTGAACAACGACAACGATGTAGACGGATTTATCGTGCAGTTGCCGCTCCCACGTCATATCGACGAGCAGAAGATAATCGAGGCTATCGACTACCGCAAGGATGTCGATGGTTTTCATCCGATCAACGTCGGACGTATGGCTATCGGTTTGCCATGCTTCATATCCGCTACACCACTCGGTATAGTAACCCTGCTCAAACGCTACAACATAGAGACCTCGGGAAAGAAATGTGTTGTGCTCGGCAGAAGCAACATCGTTGGAAAACCAATGGCACAGCTGATGATGCAGAAGCAATATGGCGATGCAACAGTTACGGTATGCCACTCGCACACCGCCGACATCAAGAAAGAATGTCGCGAAGCCGACATCATCATAGCAGCAATCGGCAAACCCGACTTCGTAACAGCCGATATGGTGAAGGAAGGTGCTGTGGTAATTGACGTAGGTACGACTCGCGTTCCTGACGCAACCCGCAAGAGCGGTTTCCGTCTCAACGGTGACGTGAAGTTCGACGAAGTAGCTCCTAAGTGCTCGTTCATAACACCAGTGCCCGGCGGCGTCGGACCGATGACAATCTGCTCGCTGATGAAGAACACGCTGCAAGCAGCAAAAGGATGGTAAATGGCAAGATGAAGACAAGCGTCAATATCATGCATCACAGATGCTGACAAATGTCAACATAACAACATAACAACACCCCAACCTTAATAAGTATGACAGCAGAAGACTATTACAAGCTCGGCAACGAGTACAGACGTAAAGGCGATTGGAAGCATGCTATCGACAACTATCTCGAAGCAATAGCTCTCGACCCCGAGTCGCCTGCAGTGGAAGCAAAGCAAATGCTCGACGACATGTTCGCCTTCTACTGTAAAGATATGTATAACCCCTAACTCTAAACGATATATTACTATGGGAAAAATCAAAGGTGCTATCGTGGTTAACACCGACCGATGCAAAGGATGCTCTCTTTGTGTTGTAGCTTGCCCGAAAGATGTCATTGCTCTCACAGCAAAGGCGGTGAACGTGCATGGTTATCAATACGCCGAGGCTGTAAGACCTGACGATTGTATTGGTTGTGCATCGTGCGGAATTGTATGTCCAGACGGATGTATTAGTGTTTACCGTAAAAAAATGGAGGATTAACACAATGGCAGAACAGGAAGTTAAACTTATGAAAGGCAACGAGGCTCTCGCCCACGCTGCCATCCGTTGTGGTTGTGATGGTTATTTCGGCTATCCTATTACTCCACAGACCGAAGTTATCGAAACACTCTCAGAACTTAAGCCTTGGGAGACCACAGGCATGGTAGTGCTTCAGGCTGAGAGTGAAGTTGCATCAATCAACATGCTTTACGGTGGCGGTGGCACCGGCAAACGCGTTATGACATCGTCGTCAAGTCCGGGCGTATCGCTCATGCAGGAGGGTATCTCTTATATGGCAGGCGCAGAAGTACCGGGTCTTATCGTCGACGTTCAGCGTGGCGGTCCTGGTCTTGGCACCATCCAACCTTCACAGAGTGACTATTTCCAGGCTACTCGTGGCGGTGGCAATGGTGATTACTATATCCTCGTGCTCGCCCCGAACTCTGTTCAGGAGATGGCAGACTTTGTCGACCTCTCTTTTGAACTCGCTTTCAAGTATCGCATCCCTGCAATGATTCTCTCTGACGGTGTTATCGGTCAGATGATGGAGAAGGTAGTTCTTCCTCCATTCAAGCCACGCCGCACAAACGAAGAAATCATAAAGGAATGTCCGTGGGCAGCTACTGGTTGCAAGGGCCGTAAGCCCGTCGTTATCACATCTCTCGAGCTTAAGCCGGAGATTATGGAGCAGCGCAACCTGCAGCTTCAAGAGAAATACCGCAAGATTCGCGAGAACGAGGTTCGCTACGAGACCAAGTTCATGGACGACGCAGAATACATGATTGTTGCGTTCGGTTCGGCAGCGCGTATTGCAGAAAAGACTATCGAGCTTGCACGTGCAGAGGGCATCAAGGTCGGTTTGTTCCGTCCTATCACATTGTGGCCTTTCCCCGAAAAGGAGATAGCAGAGGCAGCTAAGAAACTCAAGGGTATTCTCGTTGCAGAGATTAACGCCGGCATGATGATCGAGGACGTACGCCTCGCAGTAAACGGCACTGTACGTTGTGAGCACTACGGACGACTCGGCGGCATCGTTCCCGAGCCAGAGGAAATGGTTAAAGCTTTAAAGGAGAAATTTCTATGAACGATATAATATCACCGGAGAACCTGGTTTACAAAAAGCCTGAGCTTCTCAACGATACCCACATGCACTACTGCGCAGGTTGTTCGCATGGCGTAGTTCACAAACTTGTGGCTGAAGTTATCGAAGAAATGGGCATGCAGGAGAACGCCATCGGCGTAAGCCCGGTAGGCTGCTCTGTATTTGCCTACAACTATATCGACATCGACTGGCAGGAAGCAGCACACGGACGCGCTCCAGCTCTTGCTTCTGCAATCAAGCGTCTGTGGCCAGAGCGCCTTGTCTTCACCTATCAGGGCGACGGCGACATGGCTTGTATCGGAACAGCCGAAAGTATCCACACACTGAACCGCGGTGAAAACATCACTCTCATATTCATCAACAATGCCATCTACGGTATGACTGGTGGACAGATGGCTCCGACAACGCTTATCGGTCAGAAGACATCTACATGTCCTTATGGTCGCGAACCGGCGCTGCATGGTTATCCACTCAACCTCTCTGAAATGGCTGTCACTCTGCCGGGCACATGCTTCGTAACACGCCAGAGCGTAGAGAACGTAGCATCAATCCGTAAGGCAAAGGCTGCTATCAAGAAGGCATTCACAGCATCTATGGAGGGCAAGGGTTCATCACTCGTTGAGATTGTTGCTACATGCAACAGCGGATGGAAGTTGCCACCGGTGAAGGCCAACAAGTGGATGGAAGAGAATATGTTCAAACAATACCCGAAGGGTGACTTAAAAGACACGACAAACCTATGAAAGCAGAAATAATTATAGCAGGTTTCGGAGGACAGGGCGTGCTCTCAATGGGTAAGATTCTCGCCTACTCCGGTCTGATGGAGAACAAAGAAGTAACATGGATGCCGGCTTACGGTCCTGAGCAGCGTGGCGGTACAGCCAACGTGACAGTAATCGTGAGCGAAGAGCGCATCTCATCGCCTATCCTTAGCCAGTATGATGTGGCTATCGTGCTTAACCAGCCATCGCTTGACAAGTTCGAGTCGAAGGTGAAGCCAGGCGGAATACTTATATATGACGGTTTCGGTATTATCAATCCACCGACACGTAAGGACATCAATGTCTATCGTATCGACGCTATGGATAAGGCTGCCGAATTGAAGAACTCAAAGGTGTTCAACATGATTGTACTCGGCGGCCTGCTAAAGGTTTGCCCGATTGTGAGCACCGACGGCCTCAACAAGGCTCTTTACAAGACACTTCCCGAGCGTCACCACGGTCTTATTCCTCTGAACATGGAGGCAGTAGAGGCTGGCGGACAGATTATCGAGAAGGTTTAAAATCGGAAAACTTATTTTTTTATAACTCTCTAATTATTTGAGGGCGGGCTGCAGTGATTGCACCCCGTCCTTTTTTGTTTCAATACAAGACAAAAAAATAGGAGATCTTACGACCTCCTATTTCGTATTGTCATATTAAATTGACTTCTATATAACGGTTATTCCTTGTTAGGCAAATGGAATTCGTACGACTTATCGAACACTTGACTAACCTTATTGATTTCGAGGAATGTTGTGCCCGTCGGGTTGCCCAATCCGAAGCTACCACTAAGGTACGCAATCTTATCGTCGGAGCCGATGTAGCCTTTCTGTCGGAGCATACGCAATGCAGCTGTGAACATGTATGCAGCAGGCGCATGTTCCTTCTGATGAACGGGGATTACACCAAAGCTGAGATTTAACCAGCGCTGTGTCTTTTCCTTATAACATATTGCAAGGATAGGGTTCGGACCGCGGAAAGCAGCCAAATGGCGTACGGTCTCGCCAGTAAGACTGTCGGTGATGATACCAGCAACGCCAAGTGTCTTTGTTGCTTCAATAGCTGCATGTGCAAGGAACTCACGCTGCGAGCAGTTTTCGTTCATCGGTACCTCATAGTCGCCAAGCGCAGAGCGGTCCTTCTCTGCCTGCTCAGCAATGGCAGCCATCGTCTGCACTGCCTCAAGCGGATACTTGCCACTTGCCGTCTCACCACTAAGCATGAGTGCATCTGTATATGAATAGATAGCATTGGCTATATCAGTAACCTCAGCACGTGTAGGGCGCGGATTCTTAATCATCGTATGGAGCATCTGTGTTGCGACGATAACCGGCTTCTTCTTCATCACACACTTGCGTATAATCTGGCGTTGAATGCCCGGTATCTGCTCTATTGGCACCTCTATACCAAGGTCGCCACGCGCAATCATAATGCCATAAGAGGCATCAATAATCTCATCAATATTATCTACTCCTTCTTGATTTTCAATCTTTGAGATAATTTTTATGTCGCTATTGTGCTCGTCGAGTATCTTCTGTATCGCAAGAACGTCATCGGCAGAACGCACAAACGAATGAGCAATAAAGTCGATGTCTTCTTCAATAGCAAGGAGTATGTTATCGTGATCCTTCTGCGTAATAGCAGGCAGAGCGATATGCTCGCCAGGTACGTTCACGCTCTTGTGTGCACCAAGCACACCATCGTTCTGCACCTGAGCTACAAGCATCGGACCATTGTTGTCTATGACAAGCATATCAAGTTCACCATCGTCAAAGAGCACATGATCACCAACCTTCACATCCTTAGCAAAGTCGATGTATGACACATTGACGATATCGTGCGATGAGTCCATACCCGGACGTCCAAATATCTTAACCACATCGCCCGTCTTGTACTCTATTGGCTCAGCACAACCAGTGGTTCTCACCTCTGGTCCCTTTGTGTCAATCATAAGAGCCAAGTGGGGCGAAACAGTTCTCACATTCTTTATAATATTACGTATCCCGTCAGGCGTCGCATGTGCAGTATTCATTCTTACGACGTTCATTCCGGCAAAGAACAATTTGCGGAGGAACTCGACATCACAACGGCGATCGCTAATAGAAGCAACAATCTTTGTTTGTTTCATCGTATATATATTTATATGTTTCTCGTATGCAAAGTTACTGATTTTCTCAGAAAAATTACGCTAAAATCAGCCGAATAGCTAAAAATGAACTATTTATGAGTTTTTC
>OGJF01000120.1_pt1 | contig 46299 bp, 36 predicted proteins | sample 1572001 | NCBI WGS metagenome assembly OGJF01 (sample SAMEA2582113, study PRJEB24529) | metagenome | biome: Human gut stool | place: China | collected 2011
TGAAAGTCAGGGCTTTGTGATTTTTTTAGAATAAGGGAGTTTTGACACACCTCCCCCTGCTACGTTAAAAGCAAAAACGGATTAAACCGATTAATAGGATTTCTCCGCAATGAAGAAAAATCCGTTTAATCCGCTTAATCCGTTGTTGATTTCTACGCACCCATGCAATCTGTGCGCATCTGTGGGAGAATATCTCAGCAGAGGTTCTGCAGCATAGCGAGTGCCTTGTTCTCTGCATCCTCCATTATCTCGCGCTCGCCCGGACCCTTGTCGTTGATGCCACAAAGGTGCAGAATGCCGTGGATGATCACACGGTGCAGTTCGTCGTCGTACTGCTTGCCGAACTTCTCGGCGTTGGTGCGCACCGTGTCGAGCGAGATGACGATGTCGCCACTCACGATGCCCGGCTCGTCGTAGTCGAACGTAATCACGTCTGTATAGTAGTCGTGACCCAAGTACTCGTTGTTCACTTCGAGAATCTTCTCGTCGTCGACGAACATATAGCCTACTTCGCCAACCTTGTAGCCGTATGTAGCGGCAACGGCACGTATCCATGCTGTTGTCTCACGCTTCTTTATCTTCGGCATCTTCACGCCGTCTACGTTGTATGTAATCATATTCTTGATGTTGTTATGTCGTTATGTTGAGGTGTTGAGGTGTTGAGATGGTGTGGTGTTGAGATGTGTTGTTGTGAGATATGCACTAATGTCAACATCTCACCATCTCACCATCTTGTCAGATTCTTTTTCGGGAGAAAAGAATCCACGCTTCTTCCGAAGTTCTTCAGTTCCCTGACCACCGTTGACGACACGCTGTCCATGCCTGGCAGAGCGTAGAACACCACGGTCTCTATGCCCGTGAGTCGGCGGTTGATGTCAGCCTGCTCGCGCTCGAACTCGAAGTCCTTCACCGAGCGCACGCCTTTCACGATGAACTGCGCCCCGTGGCGCTGAGCAAAGTCGACCGTCAGGTCGTTGTACTGCTCCACGCTTATCTTCTTCTCGCCGTCATACAGCCCTCTGATGGTCTCCACGCGCTCCTCCGCCGTGAGCATGTAGCGCTTCTTTTCGTTCACGCCCACGCCGATGACAAGGCGGTCGAAGAGCGGCAAGGCGCGGCGCACGATAGAGTCGTGACCAATGGTGAACGGGTCGAACGATCCGACGAATATTCCGATTCTTTCCATTACTTTCCGTTTACTAATACGTGCAAATGTACAACTTTTATTTTACATAGCCACACACGTTTTCTCATATTTTGCAAAATAAATAGAGTTTCGTTACTGCTGTTTCTCGATATAATAATGTAATTTTGCATATTGAACTAATATATAATAAGCGTAGAACTAATACATAACAAAGAATGGTACTCAACTATATCTGGATTGCGTTCTTCCTCATCGCCTTCTGCATAGCCCTTGTGCGACTAGTGTTCATGGGCGATACGGAGGTGTTCCCTGCAATCATGAACTCCACGTTCGACACCTCGCGCACGGCGTTCGAGATATCGCTCGGACTCACTGGTGTGCTCTCACTCTGGCTCGGCATAATGAAGATTGGCGAGAAGGGTGGGGTGGTGAACGTGCTGGCGCGTATGCTCTCGCCCGTGTTCTCCCGACTGTTTCCCGACATACCGAAGGGGCATCCCGTCACGGGCAGCATCTTTATGAACGTGGCTGCCAACATGCTCGGACTCGACAACGCCGCAACGCCACTCGGACTGAAGGCTATGGAGCAGCTGCAGGAGTTGAACCCGAAGAAGGACACGGCTACGAACCCGATGATTATGTTCCTTGTGCTGAACACGTCGGGTCTGACACTCATACCGGTGAGCATCATGGTGTACCGTGCGCAGCTTGGCGCAGCACAGCCTACTGATGTCTTCGTGCCCATACTGCTTGCTACGTTCTGCTCCACTGTAGCCGGCATCATCGTCACCTCGCTCTATCAGCGCATCAACCTGCTCAACAGCACGATGCTGCTCACGTTAGGCGGACTCTCGCTTGCCGTCGCCACCATCATCTGGGGCTTCTCGGCTATGGACAAGGCGCAGATGAACGTCGTGAGCACGTCGGTGGCTAACATACTGCTGATGCTTATCATCGTGGTGTTCATCCTTGCCGGTATGCGCAAGAAGGTGAACGTGTACGATGCGTTCATCGAGGGCGCAAAGGACGGCTTCTCCACGGCTGTGCGCATCATACCTTATCTCGTGGCGATACTCGTGGGCATCGGTGTGTTCCGCGCTTCGGGCGCAATGGACATGCTCATCGGTGGCGTGAAGTGGGGCGTTGAGGCTTTGGGCTGCAACACCGACTTCGTTGGCGCGCTGCCCACGGCACTTATGAAGCCCCTCTCGGGCAGTGGAGCCCGCGGCATGATGGTCGATGCCATGACCACATACGGTGCAGACTCGTTCGTGGGTCGCCTCTCGTGCATCTTCCAGGGCTCCACCGATACTACCTTCTACATCCTCGCTGTCTACTTCGGCAGTGTCGGCGTGCGCTACACACGCCACGCCGTAGCCTGCGGTCTGCTTGCCGACCTCGCTGGCGTAATTGCGGCAATCGCAATATGCTACCTTTTCTTTTAAAAGTAAAAAAGTAAAAAAGTAAGTTATGGCTAATTTAAAGAGTTTAGCAAAGGACACCGCCATTTACGGCTTGAGCAGCATTGCGGGCCGTTTCATCAACTATCTGCTGGTGCCCATCCAGACCACAGCGTTCGTCGCAAGCGGCGGACAATATGGTGTCGTTACGAACATCTACGCCTATACGGCGCTGCTGCTTGTCATCCTTACGTACGGTATGGAGACAACCTTCTTCCGCTATGTGAACAAGACGGAGGAGAATCCGCAGACCGTCTACTCTACGGTGCTCATCTCCGTAGGCATGACGGCGGCGCTTTTCGTGGCACTCGTGTTCAGCTTCCTGCCACAGATAGCTACGTTTATGAAGTACCCCGACCACCAGAGTTGGGTGGCTGTGATGTTCGTCTGCGTGGCTATCGACGCGTTCAAGTGCATACCGTTCGCCTATCTGCGCTATAAGAAGAAGGCCATTAAGTTCGCGGCGCTGCAGTTGGTGAACATCGTGCTGAACATTGTGCTCAATCTGCTCTACCTCATCGTGCTGCCGGCACTGAAGCTGAACCCGTTCGGCTTGTACGATGCGCAGTTCACGCTCGACGTGGGCATGGTGTTCTACATCAACCTCATCTGTACAGCCGTCGTTCTGCTCTGCTTCTGGCGCGAGCTGACGGGTTTCCGCTGGCGTTTCGACGTGCAGTTGTGGCGCCGTATGCTGCGCTACGCCATGCCTCTTTTAGTGTTGGGCATAGCCGGCATCCTCAACCAGACACTCGACAAGATAATCTTCCCCTACCTTTATGACGGAGCCGACGAGAAGACGCAGCTCGGCATATACGGTGCGGCGACGAAGATAGCCATGATCATGGCGATGATTACGCAGGCGTTCCGTTACGCCTACGAACCTTTCGTTTTCGGCAAGTCGAAGGACAAGGACAACCGCGAGACCTACGCCACGGCGATGAAGTTCTTCATCATCTTCACGCTGCTTGCCTTCCTCGTCGTGATAGCCTACATCGACATCCTGCGCTTCATCATCCCGAACGAGAGCTACTGGCCCGGACTGCGCGTCGTGCCAATCGTGATGGCTGCCGAGATAATGATGGGTGTCTACTTCAACCTCTCGTTCTGGTACAAGCTCATCGACAAGACTATCTATGGTGCATGGTTCTCAGCTGCCGGCTGCTTGGTGTTAGTGATGGTGAACGTGCTCTTCGTGCCCAAGTACAGCTACATGGCGTGTGCATGGGGCGGCGTGGCAGGCTACGGCACGGCGATGGTGCTGTCGTATCTCGTCGGTCAGCGCAAGTATCCCATCAACTATCCGCTGAAGTCGATAGGCGTGTACGTGGCTATCACGGCACTCTTCTACTTCCTCATGACGCTCTCCAACGACAACCTGCCCGAGTGGGCTGCGCTTGCAGTGAACACCGCGCTCGTCGTGGCGTTCATAGGCCACATTGTCTATCACGACCTGCCGCTGAAGAGTCTGCCCGTAGTGGGCAAGTATTTCCGTTAGTAGGCTGCGTCGGTCTGAAAAGGTCGGCGCAAAGACCGCAGTCTTTCGCTTTAAGATAACATTATATAAACACCAACTTTTAATATTATGAAGAAAAAGAATCTGTTCCTCGCTGCAGCCCTTGCGCTCTCATCGGCTGCCGCTCATGCCGACGAAGGCATGTGGACGCTCTACAACCTGCCGCAGGCGGTGTACGAGCAGATGAAGAGCTATGGCTTTACCCCTTCTTACGACCAGCTCTACAAGAGCGAGGACGCAATCAAGAACGCTGTTGTCAACTTCTCTGGCTACTGCTCAGGTGTCGTAGTGTCGCCCGACGGACTCGTCTTCACCAATCACCACTGTGGCTTTGAGGCTATCCGCTCGCACTCTACCGTGGAGCACGACTACATGCTCAACGGCTTCTACGCAAAGACCTTCGAGGAGGAGCTGCCGAACAAGGATATGTTCGTGAGCTTCATGGTGGACCAGAAGGACATCACAGAGATGCTCGCCGCACGCGGCTTCAACGAGATGAACAACGAGCAGCGCGAGAAGTTGCTCAGCGAGGTGGAGAACCAGATGATCAAGGAGGTGCACGAGCAGGATCCGTCGCTCGACCTCGAGATTAAGCCGTTCTACGAGGGCAATAAGTACTACGCTACGACATACCGCACCTTCCGCGACCTGCGCCTCGTGTTCACCATACCGAAGTCGATGGGCAAGTTCGGCGGCGAGACCGACAACTGGATGTGGCCGCGCCAGACCTGCGACTACTCGGTGTTCCGCATCTATGCCGACCCTAACACCAACGGACCGGCTAAGTACTCGAAGAACAACGTGCCTTACAAGCCGAAGCACTGGGCTAAGGTGTCTATGGATGGATACAAGGAGGGCGACTTCGCCATGACTATCGGCTACCCAGGTTCTACCGAACGCTACCTCTCAAGCTACGGCATACGCGAGATGCGCGACGCTGAGAACGCTCCGCGTGCCCAGATACGCGGCGTGAAGCAGGCGGTGATGATACGCCACATGCGTGCCGACGAGGCTGTGCGCATCAAGTACGACTCGAAGTACGCGCAGAGCTCCAACTACTGGAAGAACTCGCTCGGTATGAACAAGTGCATCGACTCCGTGGGCATCATCCGCCAGAAGGCTGACTTCGAGGACCGCATCCAGGAGTATCAGAAGTGGACCGGCTACCTGAAGGGCAAGCTCGACTTCGAGAAGATGAAGAACCTCTACGCCACACGCTTCGATGCCGACAAGCTCAGCACCGTATGGCGCGAGACATTCTCACGCACCAGCGAGTTCAACACTCGTGCGCTCACACTCATCGGCATGATGCCAGAGAAGGGCAGCAAGTCGAAGACCTACTACAACTTCCCCGACAACAGTGCAGAGTGGGACGCGGCTCTCGACAAGGACGTGCAGGCTGCGCTCATCGACAACTTCCGCCAGTATGTGGCAAAGGAAGAGTTGCCTGAGTTCTACACCACCATTGCGGAGCAATTCGGCGGCGACACACGCAAGTATGTCGACTGGCTGTGGTCTACATCCGTAGTGATGAAGAGCGGCAAGAAGATTACGCTCACCGAGAAGGCACTGGCTAAGGACCCCGGCTATCAGTATGCGAAGGCTGTTAAGGCTGTCTACGACAAGTGCAGAAGCGTGATAAACAGCGTGTATGAAGAGATTGAGGAGCAGGAGCGTTACCTCTGCGACGCCAAGGTGCGCTACGAGCAGGAACTGCCTCACTACTCTGATGCCAACTTCACGATGCGTCTGTCGTACGGTCAGGTAGGCGGCTATCTGCTGGGTGGCGAACCGTCGGGCTACTACACCGAGGCTTCGTCTATCGTGCGCAAGATGGAGGCTGGCGAGAAGGGTACCATCGACTATCAGGCAGAGCCAGTGATGAAGCAGCTCCTTTCTTCGCCCGATTTCGGCAAGTACACCGACAAGACAACGGGTAAGATGCAGCTCTGCTTCCTCACCAACAACGACATCACCGGCGGCAACTCTGGCTCGCCGATGTTCGACGGCAACGGCAACCTCATCGGTCTGGCGTTCGACGGCAACTGGGATTCGCTCTCAAGCGACATCTGGTTCGACAAGCGTCTGGCTCGCTGCATCGGTGTGGACATCCGCTACATGCTCTTCCTCATGGATAAGTGGGGCAACGCAGAGCGTTTGCTAAAGGAGATTGGCGTGAAGTAAGGCTTCGCTCTCAGTAAATATATAAAAAGAGGCTACGGCAGTTTTTGTCGTAGCCTCTTTTTTATAGGAAATACCCATAGCAAGAGGTTCTGTGAATTTTGTGAATTCCGTGGGAAAAAGAAGTGTCCACAGAACGCACGGAATCCACTCTAAGTTTAGGGTGCGTATTGTTCTCCCACGGAACGCACGGAATCCACTCTAAGTTTAGGGTACGAAACTGCCCACAGAAGCCACGGAACACACAGAACATTCTTGCTGCGGTGGAGACCGGAGACCTCCGCTACTGGCTAAACGCACACTAAACTTCTGTGAATTCCGTGAAATCTGTGGGAGGACATTCCCAAGCAAGAGGTTCTGAATTTTGTGAATTCCGTGGGAAAAAGAAGTGCCCACGGAACGCACGGAAACCACAGAAGTTTAGAGTGCGTAGAGAAGAAACCACGGAATCCGTTGTTAAAATATTAATCTTGAGCGGTGGGTTCCGAACGCCGCCCGATTGGATTGCGTCCGCCACCCGATCGGATTGCGTTCGCCACTCGATCAGATCGCGTTCGCCGTCCGCACCGACAGCGTACGGAGAACGATGACAAAACATGAACTATTGGGCGATTAAAGCGGCTATTTCATCGAGCGAATGTGCCACTTTCACGGTGTCCTCGAAGCCGGCACGCAGCACGCCACGCGCCTTCAGGTCGTTGAGCATGGCGATGAGCGAGTCCCAGAAGCCGCTGATGTTGTAGAGAATGACGCGCTTGTTGTGGTAGCCGATGGAGGCAGCGGCGAGCACGGTGAATATCTCATCGAGCGTGCCCACGCCACCCGGCAGCGCGATTATTACGTCGCTGCGCTCAATCATAAGGTCTTTGCGGTCGGAGAGGTTGTCGCAGAGTATCTTCACGTCGACATAGTCGGACACCTTTCCGCCTTTCTCCACTATCGTAGGCACCACGCCCACGGTCATTCCCTTTGCGTCGTGCACAGCCTTCGCTACGCACTCCATCAGTCCGAGGTTGCATCCGCCGAACACCAGCGTATGCCCGTTGGCACCCATCCAGGTGCCCAGCTCGCTCGTGCGCTCGAAGTATTCGGTGGGAATGTTTGAGTTGGCAGAGCAGAAAATACAAATGTTCATTGTTTATTTTGGGTTTTTATTATTAACTAATAAGCCGAACTAAGCCTCTTTAGGCCTTCCTAAGCCTTGGGTAGGAGGCTACGGCATTCCTGCCGTAGCCATTGCCAGCTTTTCGTGAGTAAGCCTTTCTAAGCCTTCCTAAGCCCTCCCCGACGGGGAGGGTTGGGAGGGGCTCTGGTTGGTGCTACTCCTCTTTAGGCTATAGTATCCGAAGCGGCAGCGCAGACAGTCCTTTCGCTCGCAGTAGCGGTGCTGCAGCTGTATGAGAGCCTGCGTGTCGGCAGCGTTGCGTGCCTCCACGCCGCACTCCTTCCATAGGCGTATGTAGGTGTTGTCCTCGGCAGGCAGCTGTTCGAGCCAGTCGAGTGCGCGCTGCACGAGGCGTTCGTCGTCGCGGTAGCAGCCCCAGGCGTGCAGCACGGGCACGGCGGCGTTGATGGCGAGCAGGTTGAGCGAGGCGGTGGATAGTCGCTTCTCGTTGAGGCTGCTCTCCTTGCCGAACGTGTAGTGCGTGCGCCAGTAGTCGCTCACGCTGGTCTGCAGCACGGCGTGCAACTGCTTCACACTCTCGCACGCCGTTATCTCAGCCAAGCCGGCACGTCGCGAGCAGTAGAGCTGCGCCAGCTGCGACATGCGTATATACGGGAAGTTCTGCGGGCGCAGACGCAGGAAACGCCACGCCTGACGCGCCATCGGTTCGAGCCTGAACTTGCGCGAGAGATAGCCGAACTCGCGCTTTAGGCTGAGGAAGTAGGGGTCGGCGAGGGCAGCCTCGCGCGTAGCGGGTGTCATCTGCGCCTCGTCGAGCAGTCCAGCCATGCCCATGAACATCGCCTCCACCTGAAACGGTTCGTCGCGGTGGTGGGCTATCTGCATCAGTGGCAGTCGCTCCGCCCACTGCTCAAACGCCTCGCTGTTCACGCCGAAGCCGAAGCTGCGCGCCATAGTGGCGAAGAACGCAGCCTCCCATGAGCCCTCGAACAGAGCTACGCGGCGGCGTATCGCCTCCGTCTTCTCGTTGAGGCGCTCGGCAACAAGCGCACTGAGCCACGAGCGTTTCTTGATGGCATCGAGCGGAAGCACCGCCTCGCGGCACGGCGGATAGCGGTCGAAGGCGAGCAGACGGCGGTAGTTGCTGAGCACCTGCTGCGGCACTGCGAGCTGCACCTGCGGTAGGTGGTCGCCACGTTCGGTCACCACGTCGGCATCCACCACTGCTGCCACGTGCAGCACCACGTTGTTGTACGCCGCATCCGTGTCGTGGCCATGCAGGAACCAGTCGGCAGAGCGTTCGTGAATCTCCACATTGCCCACCCACATCACGCCGTCGATGCGCACCTTGGCGTTGAAGAAATCGGGTCCGGCGTGCATGTTCAGCAGCCCCGGGTCGATGACCTCCACGCTGCGACCGTCGGTGGTGCGCAGCTCGCTGAGCGGCAGTATGCGATGTTTCCAGATATAGTGTAGTAGCTTTTCCATAGACGTTCGGGATTTAACGACCTCAAAGTTACGTTTTTTTTACATCAAAAGTGGTTTTTATATTCAAAAAATAAGTAATTTTGTAGGCAGAACTTGTAAATATGTCAATCTGTAAAATTGTCAACCCGTTAACTTCTCAATTATAAAAGAATGAAACGCTATTTACTATCAGCTGCTGCGCTCTGTTTCGCAATGGCAATGAGCGCACAATCGCTCTTCGTGGGATCGTACAACATACGCTATCACAACAACGGCGACGACCGCAAAGGTAACGTGTGGACAACACGCTGCAAGGTGATTTGCGACCAGGTGAACTTTGAAGATCCCGACATCTTCGGAGCGCAGGAAGTGCTGCACGCGCAGCTCGACGACATGCTCGGCGCACTCGACGGCTACGACTATATCGGCGTGGGTCGCGACAACGGCAAGAAGAAGGGCGAATATGCAGCCATCTTCTACAAGAAAGACCGCATAAAACTGCTCAACAACGGCAACTTCTGGCTGAACGAGACCCCCGAGAAACCGAAGCTCGGATGGGATGCCGCCTGCATACGCATCTGCTCGTGGGGCGAGTTTGAGCAGGCAGCAACCGGTTTCCGCTTCTACTACTTCAACCTGCACATGGACCACGTGGGCGTGGTGGCGCGTCGCGAGGCAGCGAAGCTCGTAGTGAAGAAGATTGGCGAGATAGCCAAGGGTGCGCCAGTGGTGCTCACCGGTGACTTCAATGTCGACCAGAACGACGAGATATACGGCATCTTCGCTTCGTCGGGAATACTCAACGACTCGTACACACACGCTCGTCTGCGCTTCGCCGAGAACGGCACGTTCAACGACTTCAAGCCTGACGTGAAGACACAGTCGCGCATCGACCACGTCTTCGTGTCGCCGGAGTTCAACGTCGACCGCTACGGTATGCTCACCAATATGTACTGGACCGACGATGCTCCGACCGATAACCAGAAGAGCAACCAGGCTCCTACGCAACTCGAGTTCCGCAAGATGACACTCCGCATACCAAGCGACCACTACCCAGTGTTCGTGAAGATTAATTATAAGAAATAAGTTGATGTGTTGAGAAATGATGTTGTTGTGTTGATGTGTTGAGATGTTGACATTAGTGCAGATCTCACCACCACACCACCACACCACCACACCATCTCACCATCTCACCACCTCACCATAACACCATCACCACCTCAACACAACACCATAACACCATCATAACATGACCAATATTCATCCAGTAGGCGTCAACGACCGCCACAAAACACTCTTTGAAGGTCTCTGGCCTTTGCCTTACGGCGTGAGCTACAACTCATATATCATCGACGACGAGAAGGTAGCACTCGTCGACACAGTAGAAGTAGACTTCTTCTCGCAGTTCATAGACAACGTGCGCCGCGTCATCGGCGACCGTCCCATCGACTATATCATCGTCAACCACATGGAGCCCGACCACAGCGGCTCGCTCGCACTCATCAAGAAGTACTACCCCGACGCAAAGATCGTGGGCAACAAAAAGACCTTCGACATGATGCGCGGCTACTACAACGTGGGCAACACGGAGGACGAGATAGTGGAAGTGGCGAACGGCGACACGCTTTCGCTCGGCACACACGAGCTAGTGTTCACCATGATTCCAATGGTACACTGGCCCGAGACAATGGTTACGCTCGACATCACAGAGCACGTGCTCTTCTCGGGCGACGCCTTCGGATGCTTCGGCGCACTGAACGGCGCATTCGTAGACAGCGAGATGAACTGCGACGTTTATTGGAACGAGATGCAGCGCTACTACTCGAACATCGTGGGCAAGTATGGCGTGCCCGTGCAGCAGGCACTGAAGAAGCTATCCGGCGTGCAGATCGACTATATCTGCCCTACGCACGGACCGATATGGCATGAGCACATAGCACGCGTCATCGGCGAGTACGACCGCATGAGCCGCTACGCTACAGAGCCGGGACTCGTCATCTGCTACGGCTCGATGTACGGCAACACAGAGCGTGCTGCTGAGAAGATAGCCAGCGCAGCAAGCCGTGCCGGCGTGAAGAACATCGTGCTGCACGACGTGTCGCGCGAGAACCACTCGTTCATACTCAGCGACATCTTCAAGTACAGCGGTCTCATCCTCGGTGCACCTACATACAACAACGGTATCTATCCGGGAATGGAGATGCTGCTCTCCGAACTCTCCGGACGCTGCATCAAGAACCACTACCTCGGCATCTTCGGCTCGTTCACATGGGCAGGTCAGGTGGTGAAGAAGATTACGGAGTGGAACGAAACACAGATGAAGTTCGAACTCGTCGGTACACCGGTCGAGATAAAGCAGAGCCTCAGCGCAGAGACCGAAGCTGCCTGCGAGGCACTCGGCAAGGCTATGGCAGAGCGACTGAAGTAAGAAGGCTTTATAAAGCACTTTGCACATATCTACTATTGCGTGTTTTTTTTTAGTAGCAGCAACTAAAGAATTGATAAAAAGTTGCTGTTACTGAATAAAATATGTAATTTTGCAAAACATAATATAACAAAGTAATAGAAGGAGGTAAGTATGACAATAGAAGAAAAGAAAGCAGACTTCTTGCGCCGATTCAGAGCCTCACGATTGCGCAAAGAAGACTTTATTTCTAAAATGGAAAAGCGTATGCGTGAAGACTACCGCAAGCGCACTGGTAAGGAAGCAGAATCCTTTAATGTATTATAATGCATAGTCTAAATCTAAAAAGGATAAATGAAAAGGCTCCATATCTTGTTACATTAAACGAGAATGATGAAACTTATACATTTGTAACAGAATCTGGAGTAGAGTATTCCATTGGTTTTATGCCGGATGATTTGTTGCAGTCTGATGAGTCGTATGAGTTTGTGATAGCCAATTTGAATGATAAGAAGTCGCCTCGTGACAAGAAGGTGAAAGATACTGTTGTCACAATTGTTGAGGAATTCTTTAATAGCAATTCGGCTACAATATTGTATCTCTGTTCTACAAGTGATGGTAAACAACTCACTCGAGGTAGATTGTTCAAGAATTGGTTTGATTCATACGAATACAGCAATCGCTTTACGATGGTCACATCAACTTTGGTCGACGAATACGGTATCGACAATATTGCTGCTTTGATAATTAGGAACGACAATCCTAAATTGGGAAAAATATTGGCAGAATTCGGCGAGACCATAGAGATGTTTAGTCACAAACCTACATTATAAACCAATAAACGCCCGTGTTTTTGCACGGGCGTTTATTGGTTTTATATGCTCTTTTCCTTAATCTTTTTACTCTTTTACTCTTTTACTTTTTTACTTTTTAGTAACTTTGGATAAGTTACGCTGCATCTCAACAATAAAAATGAATGAATTCATTTTGTATTGTCTTCGATTTAGATAAAATCCTCACGCTCACAAATGTAAATAAATTTCCATTTGCTTCGCTTAATCGGATTTTTGCAGTAACTTTGCACCCGAATTCAGGATTTATATTTTACGGGAAGCTGCCCAAATGTCTTCAATCAATTTCTTATTCGCTAAAGATACGACGTTGTGACATGGCTGGGGAAGACACCGAGCAGCTACAGATTAGAGTTAAGTCCACCCCTTTTTAGTATTAAGCAGCTCTGCGAAGCCCCAGGCTTACGAGCATTAACGAACAACATTTACATTGAAGACATTTGAAGAATTGGGCGTAAGCGAAGAGATTCGCCGCGCCATTGAGGAACTCGGTTTCGACCATCCGATGCCGGTTCAGGAGGAAGTTATACCGTTTTTGTTGGGTAATGGTAACGACGTAATTGCGCTCGCGCAGACCGGAACGGGCAAGACCGCCGCGTTCGGAATACCATTGTTGCAGCGTACCGATCCGACAGACCGCACTACGCAGGCTATCGTCATCTCGCCCACACGCGAGCTTTGCCTTCAGATAGCCGACGACCTGAAGTCATTCTCAAAGTATATTAAAGGTATTAACATTGTTGCCGTGTACGGCGGTACGTCTATCGTCGACCAGATGCGCGCTCTGAAACACGGAGCGCAGATTATCGTGGCTACACCGGGCAGACTCATCGACCTCATGCACCGCGGAGCCGCTAAGCTCGAGGCTGTGCAGAACGTGGTGCTCGACGAAGCCGACGAGATGCTCAACATGGGCTTCTCCGACAGCATCAACGAGATATTCGACAACGTGCCGGCAGACCGCAACACGCTGCTCTTCTCTGCAACGATGAGCAAGGAGATTGAGAAGATAGCACTCAACTATCTGCACGACCACAAGGAGATTGTGGTGGGCTCGCGCAATGAGGGTGCGGAGAGCGTAAACCATATCTACTACATGGTGAACGCTAAGGACAAGTATCTCGCACTGAAGCGCATTGTCGACTTTTATCCGCGCATCTACGGCATCGTGTTCTGCCGCACCAAGGCAGAAACGCAGGAGGTGGCAGACAAACTCATACGCGACGGATACAACGCCGAACCGCTGCACGGCGACCTCTCGCAGCAGCAGCGCGACATAACGATGCAGAAGTTCCGCCAGCACATCACACAGTTGCTTGTGGCGACGGACGTGGCAGCACGCGGACTTGACGTGGACGACCTCACGCACGTCATCAACTACGGTATGCCGGGCGACACCGAGAGCTACACCCACCGTTCCGGTCGTACGGGTCGTGCGGGCAAGAAGGGCACATCAATCTCTATCATCCACACCAAGGAGCGCGGACGTGTGCGCGAAGTGGAGCGCGTGATAGGCAAGGAGTTCGTTGACGGCACGCTGCCTACGCCGCAGGAGATTTGTTCGAAGCAGCTCTTTAAGGCTATCGACGAGATTGAGAAGGTAGACGTGGACGACGAGCAGATAGCACCGTTCATGGAGGACATCAACCGCCACTTCGAGTACTTCGACAAGGAAGACATTCTGAAGAAGATTGTGTCGCTGGAGTTCGGCAAGTTCCTGAAGTACTACGCCAATGCGCCGGAGATACAGAAACCGTCTACAAGCCGCGACCGCAAGGAGCGTGGCGAGGGCCGCGACGGCAGAAAGCGCGAAAAGCGTGCGCCGGAGGCAGGCTATCGCCGTCTGTTCATCAACCTCGGTAAGGACGACGGATTCTATCCGGGCGAGGTGATGCAGTTCCTCAACCGCAACGTGCATGGCCGTCAGGAGGTGGGACACATCGACCTGCTTGCGCGCATTTCGTATATCGAGGTGCCGGAGCAGGATGCCGAGAAGGTGATGCGCGCGCTGAACGGAGCCACATACCGCAACCGCACCGTGCGCTGCAACGATGCCGACGACACGGCTGCTGCAAGTGGCGACGGAAAGCGTGGCTCGCGCCGCTCTTCCGACCGCGACGGTGGTCGCACATCGCGCCGTAAGGACGCAGCGAACGATGCTAACCCATACGAGAAGCGCTCCAAGCGCCGCAACGAGATGGAGGGACGCAACCGCTCGCAGCGTGGTCAGCGCGGACAGTCGCGCTACGAGAGCGGACGCAAGGACGACTGGCGCCAGTTCATCAACAACCCCGACATTCAGCTCAAAGGCGATGAGCCAGACTTCTCTGAAGAAGGATGGGCGCGCCGTAAGCCAAGAAAGAAGAAGTAAAGAATAGACAGCAATAATAAAATAAGGGGAGTCATCGCAAGTTAGTACGACGTGCTAACCAGCGGTGACTCCCCTTATAATGTTTAACTATATGCACTGAAGCATTCGGTTCTTACTTCAGTAATATTCGTTTACGCTTTGTACTATTTCGAGTTGGCATCTTATGCCAACTTCTTCTCCAAGCGTTCGCGGATGGCAGCGATGAAGCCGGCAGAGTTCTTGGTCTGCGGAGTAACGCCTTCCATGAGTCCAGCGAGGTCTTTTGTAACGATGCCCTCGTTGAGAGTGTCGAAGCAAGCAGCCTCAAGAGCATCGGCGTAGCGCACGAGTTCGGGCAGGTTGTCCATCTCGCCGCGCTTGCGCAGAGCACCGCTCCAAGCGAAGATAGTAGCCATCGGGTTGGTAGATGTCTCCTCGCCCTTCAGATACTTGTAGTAGTGGCGTGTAACGGTGCCGTGAGCAGCCTCGTACTCGTACTTGCCGTCAGGCGAAACGAGCACAGAAGTCATCATTGCCAACGAACCGAATGCTGTGGAAACCATGTCGGACATAACGTCGCCGTCGTAGTTCTTGCAAGCCCAGATGAAGCCGCCCTTAGAGCGGATAACGCGTGCTACGGCGTCGTCGATAAGGGTGTAGAAGAACTCTAAGCCGCGCTTCTCGAACTCCTCCTTGTACTCCTCGAATACCTCGTAGAAGATAATCTTGAACTGTGCGTCGTACTTCTTCGAGATGGTGTCCTTTGTAGAGAACCATAGACTCTGATTGGTGTCGAGCGCGAACTTGAAGCAAGAGTGTGCGAACGAACGTATCGACTTGTCGGTGTTGTGCATTGCCTGGAGCACACCAGCACCCTTGAATGTGTGAACCACAACCTCCTCGTGCTTGCCGCTCTCGCCGTCGAAGATAAGCTTGGCTACGCCCGGCTCGTCGGCACGGATCTCCACGCTCTTGTAAACGTCTCCGTAAGCGTGACGTGCGATGGTGATAGGCTTCTCCCAGTTCTTCACTGCAGGATGGATGCTCGGGATAGTGATAGGTGTGCGGAATACGGTGCCGTCGAGGATAGAGCGGATGGTGCCGTTAGGGCTCTTCCACATCTGATGGAGTTTGTACTCGTCCATGCGCTGGTGGTTAGGTGTGATGGTAGCACACTTAACGGCTACGCCCAAGCGTTTTGTTGCCTCGGCTGCGTCCTTTGTTATCTGGTCGCCAGTCTCGTCGCGTTTAACGAGTCCCAGGTCGTAATACTCGGTCTTGAGGTCAACGAACGGAAGAATAAGCTCATCCTTGATCATCTGCCACAAAATACGGGTCATCTCGTCACCATCCATCTCTACGAGTGGGGTGGTCATTTTAAATCTTTCGGTCATAGTTATTTTGATTTAAGAGTTTATTTCTTGTTCTTATAATAGTTCATCAAGCAACCGTCTGCCAGAATCTGACGCTCGTCGGCGGTGAGGTTCTGGAAGAAGAGGTGGATAGGCTTAACGCCGTCGCGTGCGATAATCTGTGCGTCAATCTCCTCCTTACCGTTGAGGATAGCCTCGCGGATGCCCGGTACGAAGAGCTTGTCGCCCGGCTCGAAGTTGAACTCAACGTCTTTAGCGATTGTGAACGGCACGATACCCCAGTTGATGCAGTTAGAACGATAGCGCTTTGTAGCGTACTCGTAGCAAACGTTAGCGCCGCCACCGAGCACCTTCTGGCAAGAAGCAGCCTGCTCGCGAGCCGAGCCGTCGCCTGGGCGGTTAGCGAATACGCATGAGCCGAACGATGTGTCCTCAGCCTTTGCGCCCACCTTAGCGAGAGCCTCTGCGATGTTTGCGCTCACCTCACCTGCACGGCGTGCGAGGTCCTGCTTCTGAATCTCCTTGCTCAGACCTACGTATTCAGGAACGCGGCGAGAGAGGGCGAACTCAGAAAGCTTCAACGGATTAGAACGGTAAGAACTTGTCTCGCCAGACGGGATGAGCTCGTCGGTAGTTGTAACCGGGTCGTGGATAACGGCTGCCAACTCGAGCAGCATGTTCTCCTGCATCGGATACATTGTAGGCCAGTCCTTGATGTTCGGACCATAGCGCAACTCGGTCTCAGGACGCGGTCTGCCGTAGCCGTTGTAAACGCGGCACTTGTATATCTTCTCGTCGTAAACGTATGGCTTGTGTGTGTTCTCGTACTCTACGTCGGTAGCAGCTGTGATAACGCCACCGTTAGCCGCCGTAGCAGCGATAGAGCGTGCGTCCATAAGCGCCACGAGCGAGAGCTGTCCCTGACCAGGCTTAGAACCCTCGCGGTTGGGGAAGTTGCGTGTGGTGTGGCGGATAGACAGACCGTTGTTAGACGGAACGTCGCCTGCGCCGAAGCACGGACCGCAGAATGCCGGCTTCATCACAACGCCAGCCTCGATGAGGTCGGCAGTGATGCCCTCGCGTGTCACAGCCATTGATACCGGAGTAGACTGCGGATAAGCCGAAGCCGTGAAGTAGTCGTTGCCGATGCTCTTGCCCTTGAGGATAGCTCCAGCCTCTGCGAGGTTGTCGTATGTGCCGCCCGAGCAGCCGGCGATGATGCCCTGGTCAGCGTAAACCTTGCCGTCTACGACCTTGTCAACGAGATGTACGTCTACCTTGTCGCCGAAACGCTTCTTGGCGTCTTCCTCGATGCGTGTGAGGATGCCCACGGGGTCTGCCTGGAGCTCGTGGATAGTGACGGCGTTCGACGGGTGGAACGGCAGAGCAATCATAGCCTCCTGCGAAGAGAGGTCGATGCGAATCATCATGTCGTAATAAGCAACGTCGCCCGGCTTCAGTTCCTTGAAGTCCTGCGGACGCTCATGTATGTCGTAGTGGTGCTTCACCTCTTCGTCTGTAATCCAGATAGAGCTCAAGCAGGTGGTCTCGGTAGTCATAATGTCGATGCCGTTACGGAAGTCGATAGGCAATTCCTTCACGCCCGGGCCTGCGAACTCGAGCACCTTGTTCTTCACAACGCCACTCTCGAATGTAGCCTTCACGAGCGAGATAGCCACGTCGTGCGGACCTACGCCCTTCTTCGGCTTGCCCTCGAGCCATACGAGCACCACCTCAGGTGCGTTGATGTCCCATGTGTTCTTGAGCAACTGCTTCACGAGCTCGCCGCCGCCTTCGCCAACACCCATGTTGCCGAGTGAGCCGTAGCGTGTGTGTGAGTCGGAACCGAGAATCATATTGCCGCACTTCACCATCATCTCGCGAGCATACTGGTGGATGACAGCCTGGTTAGCAGGCACGTAGATGCCACCATATTTCTTTGCTGCCGACAGACCGAAAACGTGGTCGTCCTCGTTGATAGTGCCACCAACGGCACAGAGTGAGTTGTGGCAGTTGGTCATTGCGTAAGGCAACGGGAACTCCTCCAGTCCGCTTGCGCGTGCTGTCTGTATAATTCCTACGTAAGTGATGTCGTGCGACATCATAGCGTCGAAGCGGATGCGCATCTTCTTACCCTTCGATCCGTCCACGTCGTGCGAGCGGAGGATGCCGTAAGTGATAGTGTTTTCGCGAGCTTCGTCAGGTGTCAAACCTTCATAATTGTCGCAAACTTTGGTACCATTGAGGAGATAGACTCCGTGATTAATAAGTTCTACCATAATGTCAAGGTTTTTAGTTATTAGATTGTTAGAATTGTATTCTTGTTTGTAGGTTGGTGCACTTGCTACTTAGCATTCTTGTTAGCAGGTTGGTGCACTTCTTGCTCTGGCAAGCGGCAAAGCCGAGCGGAGACAAGTGCACCCCCTATGTTTGTATGCTTCCAATGAATATGGTGAGCGATAGCATGTCAGCAGCTCCGCCTGGTGATATGTTTCGGGTTGTGTAGTGCCGATCCATGTCTTTTAGAGCAGCCTTCGAGAAGCTGTCGAGCAGTACTCTGGCTTCCTGCTTCACCTCCTCGGCTGTGGCTAAGTTGGTGCGATAGATGACATTGGTGTCGTCGAGGTCGCACATGATGCGCAGCAGTGTCTTGTGCAGCGTGTACGCATCGTGCTCCTTTCTGCGTTCGATGTAGAACGGGAGCCACTCTGCGAACAGCATCTCGTAGCCTTCGCGAGCATTGTCGAGTGCTCCTTTTATTGCTGTGGTGCCCTTTGAGAGCAGTTTCGCCTTGCTGCCGTGCGTGCCGTTAGTGTCGGGGAAACTGGCAGCGAGTGCTTTTATTGTGGCTTGTAGGGAGTCGGTATTCTCCTCGTGAGCAGCTGCTACAACCGCCAATCCCATTGAGAAGAGTGCCCCTTTGTGGGTGTTCACGCCGTTGGTGGCGCTGAGCATAGCCTTTTCCGCTTCAATGCCTACATCCCTTATGGAGGTGTGCGTGGGCAGAGCATCGGCGCAGCCGAGCAGTGCGAGCTTCACGAAGTAGGGGTGTAGCGTGTCGATGCTGCGTTGCATCAGCGCATAATCCATGTCGCGGTGCGCTCCGTTGTTGTCCTTGTCTACGAGTCCGGGCTTCGGCGTGGTGTCAAGCTCAGCCTGCAGTGCTTGTGTAGCGAGGTGTGCTATTATATAAGGTAGGGTGGTGGGTGGCACGAGTTGTCTTATTGTGCTCATGTCACCTTGCTCCATTGCCTTGCGCACTCGCGATGCGCTTACAGCGTTGCCCTTCTTCTCCAGTCGGGCTGTTTCTCTGACATCGGCGAGCACCTCGTGCATCAGTTGGTTGTAGCGGCGTGTGAGCCGGTCGGTTGGCTCTGTGCCTACGAAGCGGACGGTTGCGCCGAGTGCGGGTGCTATGTGTCGGCGGAAGAGGTCGAGGTCGAGCAGCATCTGCGTGTCGGCTGCGTCGTCGAGACGTTTGAGGAAGTACGTGGGGAACGTAGCCTGACTGATGGCGTACTCGCTTCCGTCTATCACCGTGACGTTCTTAAGATGTGCCACGCCTTGCTCCACCATTGCCTTGCGCTCTGCGTAGGCGAAGAGTGAGCAGTCCTCTCTCACTACCATCACGAACAACCGTTCCACTTGCTTTGCTGCCTGTTCTATCAAGTAGCGGTGACCGAGTGTGAAGGGGTTGCAGTTCATTACCACAACGCCTCGGAGAGGCGTTGTGGTGGTGAGGGGTTGAGGGGTTGAGGGGTTGAGATGTTGAGGTGTTGTGATGTTGAGGTGTTGTGGTGTTGAGATGTTGAGATGTTGAGATGTTGAGGTGTTGAGATTTGTTTTTTCTTCCTCTTTACATTCTTCACTATTTTCTTTACACTCCTTACTGTCCTCTTTACACTTTTTATTGTATTCTTTATACTTTTCTGATTCCTCTTTTATCTTTTTCAGTTGCTCAACCATATTATTGATTCCTCCGATGCCCGTCTCCATAAGTACGGCTTCGGGTGCTTCGGCGAGTAGTCGGAACGACAGACTCTCGAAGAGTTGTCTGTTCTTGGGTTTTGTGAACAACATGACGTTGCTATGTCCCTCCTCGTTAGCGTGTGCTATGAGGTGTGAGATGAGTGTGTTGGCGATAGCTTCGCCCTTATGCGCATCGTCCACAGCCACACACTTTATTACGTTGCCCTTCAGTCCGCCACCAGCTATCATCTCTCCGTCGTCGTCTGTTACGGCAGCGTAGTAGTGCATGTCGTCGAAGCGTAAGCCGTTGCGTTTGAGGAACGCCTCTATGCGTTGTCGTTGACGGGGTGTTGTGGGGTTAAGGGTTTGTATCTCCATAGATTGTTTAAGGTCGTTTGTTATGTTTGTCTTGCCTTAGTGTAAAGGTCTACCATCTCGTTTATCTTCGCCCATATCTCCTCCTGCGTGTGCCAGCGCATCCTCATGCAGTAGCGTGCTTCGTGTTCGCAGACGAGACAGCGGCGCGGTTTTTCGCCAATATCGTTTCTTGCGACAGGTATGCCGTCGGAGTTTATGACATCTATATCGAAGAGTCTGCCCAACGGGTGCGTGTCCTCTATCGTTACCGCTATGCGCTTGGCTTCGAGCAGTGGCAGCGGTGTGATGAGATAAGCCTCGTAACCCGTGTTGAGGTCGCGCTCGGTGAGCACAGCCTCGCGTTCTGCGTCGCTCATGTCGTTGAGATGGAACGCCTCACGCATAGCCTCTACGGCTGCGTGTGCCGCACAGAGCGACTGATGATTGCGCTTCACGCTTCCTGGCATGACGACGGTGAGGCACACCAGTGTCTTTCCTGAGTGTTCAGCCAGCAGCTTCTGCTGTGTGGCATGGCGTGCGTCGCGGCTCGCCAGAAGTTCGTGAAGCGTAATCATTCTTTGAGTTTTGAGTTATTCAACGATGTTCTTGATGACATCCATCACCGATCCGTCGCGGTTCATCACCACGCCCACCACCTTGTCGCCGAACGGCAGCGGTGCCGGGTTGCCGATTACGGAGAGTGCGCGGTCGCGTAGCTCCTCGAGAGTGACGAGCTTCAGTCCGGCAGCCTTCAGGCGTTCGGCTATCTCCGGTCGGGCAGGGTTGACGGCGATGCCGTACTCAGTGACAACAACGTCTACGGTGCGACCCGGAGTGATGAGCGTTGTCACTTCGTTCACCACGCATGGTATTCTGCCACGGAGCAACGGGCAGACGATGATAGAGAGTGCAGAGTCTTCGGCTGTGTCGGGATGTCCGCCGATAGCACCGCGTATGATGCCGTCGCTACCTACGAGCACGTTCACGTTGAAGTTGACATCCACCTCAAGAGCCGAAAGTATCACGATGTCGAGATAGTGCGTAGCTGCACCCTGCTCGTGCATACTTGCATACTCGCAAGCCGACACCTCCTTGTGTTTCGAGTCGTTCTTGAGCGACTCGGCAGCCACCTTGTCGAACGACTGCACGTCGATGAGGCGCTCGATGAGTCCCTCCTCGTGCATCTTCACCATGTGAGCCGTGATGCCGCCGAGGGCGAACGAAGCCTTGATGTCCTGGTCTATCATGCTCTGGCGGATGTACTTCACGGCTGCGAGCGAAGCACCGCCCGAACCGGTCTGTATCGAGAAGCCGTTCTTGAAGTAGCCGCTGTTTACGATTACCTTTGCAGCCTGCTGAGCGAGCAGTATGTCGCGCGGGTTCTTGGTGTCGCGGATGGCACCCGAAGCAATCTTCGACGAGTCGCCTACCGACTCAACCTCCACCACGTAGTCGACGTCATGCTCCGAGATAGAGTTCGGAGTGTTAGGATAGGGCACGAGGTCGTCGGTGAGGATTACCACCTTGTCGGCGTAGTGAGCGTCGGGCAGCGCGTAGCCGAGCGAACCGCAGATGCTCTTTGCGTTCTCCGAGCGCGAGTAGCCGCAAGCGTTGCCGAGCGGGTCGGAAGAAGAAGCGCCGAGGAAAGCCACGTCGATGTGCAACTCGCCCGAGGCGATAGCCTCACCGCGTCCGCCGTGTGAGCGGAACACCACAGGCTTCTCCATCAGTCCGTGCGAAATCTCCTTAGCCAGTTCGCCGCGCAGACCGGATGTCGAAATCTCCGTAATCACGCCGTTGCGAATGTGCTCGATGAGCGGTTCGTGCACGTCCTGCAAGCTCGAAGCTGCGAGGTGCAAATCCTTAAATCCCATCTCGGCGAGTTTGTCCACAACCATGTTCACCACCTTGTCGCCACCGCGGAAGTGGTGGTGGAACGATATTGTCATGCCGTCCTTCAGTCCCGAGTGGCGTATAGCCTCTTCGAGCGACATGAGTTTGGGGCTTTTCTGCTGCAGTTCGAGACGCGGAGTGATGTCCTTGTGTGCCTCTACATTATTATATACGCTCTTTCCCATAGCCTGAGCCACCTGCTCGGCGAGGGTATGTCTTTCGTTCAGTGTGCTCATGCTATGTCCTCCTGTTTAATTACGCCCGAAGCCAGTGCCAAGTCGATGACGCGCTGTGCGCGTATCACCACTGGTCGGTCAACCATTTTACCGTTCACGGCTATTACGCCCGAGCCTTTCTTCTCAGCCTCCTTGATGGCTGCGATAACGGCGAGCGCCTTGTCGATAGCCTTCTGTGTCGGTGTGAACACCTCGTTGATAATCTCGATCTGGCGCGGGTTGATGATCGACTTTCCGTCGAAGCCCAACTGATGAATCAGTTCCACCTCCTTGCGGAATGTCTCCATGTCGTTGAGGTTAGAGTAGACGGTGTCGAGCGCGTCGATGCCAGCCGCGCGAGCTGCCACCACGATGGTCTGGCGTGCCATGAGCAGCTCCATGCCCTCGGGTGAGCGTTGTGTCTTCAGGTTGGCGCAGTAGTCCTCCGCGCCGAGCGCGATGCCCATCATGCGCTTGGAAGCCGTAGCTATGGCGTAGGCGTTCACCACGCCGAGCGTGCTCTCCAGTGCAGCCATGATCTGTGTGCGACCCACGCAACCCAGTTCCTGCTCCACCTTTTCAATCTCGCGCTCCACCTCGATCACCTCCTCTGCGGTCTCGGTCTTCGGCATACGTATCACGTCGACGCCAGCCTTAACCACAGCCTCGATGTCCTTCTTGCCATACGGTGTGTTCAGCGGATTGATGCGCACCACCATCTCCGTCGTGCCGTAGTCAATAGTCTTCAGCGCGTTGTAGACGAGCAGGCGTGCAGCGTCCTTCTCTGCCATTGTCACAGAGTCCTCAAGGTCGAGCATTATTGAGTCGGGATGATATATATAGGCATCCTGCATCATACCAGGGTTGTTTCCCGGTACGAACATCATAGTTCTTCTTAGTCGTTTCATAGGTCAAAAAGTTTAGGGGTTAGTCTTTCCACACGTCTTTGCCCGTAGCTCTCACGGCAGCCGCGGTGACGCGTGCGCGGATAGTGCAGTCGAGCGCGCCCTTGTCAGTGGCGTGCACCTCAGCACGGGTGATGCCGAGTCCTTCGAGTGTCTCAACAATCACCTTACGAATCTGGTCACCGAACTGGTAGGCAACCGAACTTTGCAAATCAATATTCAGACCCTCTTTCTCGCAGGGGGCAATCTGAATCATGATGTCGCCGGACTCCATTGTGCCGGCAGTAGCTTGTTTTAGTTCCATAGGTGTAGTATTTTAAAGTTTATGGTCTTCTTTGAGGGGCAACCTGCGGTGCTTTAGCCAAGAGGAAGCGAGGAGTTGTGTAGAAACGTAATAAAACAAAAATTGCGTAAATACAACAACACTTCCTCCGTCAAGAACACCGAAGAGAACCGAGTTATACTTACGCTCGCGCGAGCAGTATATAGGAAATATATAATGTCTGTGTACGCACAAAACTTATTCAGTGTGCGGTTTCTAAATTCACGGGGTAAAGATACATATTAATTATGAAACGACCAAGTGTTTTTGCTATATTTTTTTCGCTTTAACAACGTTGCGCCCGTGTTACTATGAGCATCCGCGTCGGTCGGTGCGGACATCTGCGTCGGTCGGTGCGGACATCTGCGTCGGTCGGTGCGGACATCTGCGTCGGTCGGTGCAGACATCTGCGTCGGTCGGTGCGCGTCGCGCAAACGCCTCTTTAAGACGATTGCTGTTGCAAGTAAAACACGCCAAAATGTCCGCCTGAGCTGACTATTTGTCGCCAAACTGCCAATGTTGCTTACTGTTTATTGTTTTTATGGGCGATTTCGGCATTGGTACGTAAGTTGCATTATGATTAGTGCAAGCCGATGGACGGAAGCCCAAAGGCAAGCAAACGATAAATGTAAAAATTAAAATATAAATAGGAGGTATTTGATATGTTACCAGTAATGAGAAATTCATGGATGCCAGAAGTTTTCAACGACTTTTTTGATACCGACTTTATGCCGCGTACTAACGCAACCGCCCCAGCTATAAATGTTAAAGAGACAGAACACGATTATACAGTAGAGCTTGCAGCAGCCGGAATGAAGAAGGACGACTTCAACATCAACATCGATGCCGACGGCAATCTGCACATCAAGATGGAGAAGAAGAATGAGAAGAAGGATGAGAATAAGAAGGAGCATTATCTGCGCCGCGAGTTCTCTTACACCAAGTTCGAGCAGACGCTTCTCTTGCCTGATGATGTCGACAAGGAGAAGATTGCAGCCAACGTCAGCGATGGTGTGCTCACAATCGACCTTCCGAAGGTTGAGCAGAACGTGCAGAAGGCTGCTCGCCAGATTGAGGTTAAATAACCGTTGATTTTGGTTAGTACTAAATGATATGAATTGTTGTTGATATAAATTTTTGATTAGGTTTAAATGAGAAAGCCCTGCCTCGCACGAATGCGAAGCAGGGCTTTCTTCATAATTTATAATTTATAATTAATAATTATTAATTAATAATTACCTATACTCGTGTACTGGCAGTTCGCCGTTCAATGCTCCTAAGGCGTTGAACGCTAACGACTCCATCTCGCCTTCGCCTGGCATCACGATGACCGGAGCGAGGAAGTCCACCTGCTTCTTTATCTCCTCAACGCAGTACTTGCTGTAGGCGATGCCGCCGGTGAGGATGATGGCGTCCGCCTTGCCCCACAGCGCAACCGCCATGGCACCGATCTGCTTAGACACGGTGTAGAGCATAGCCTCGAGTACTTCGTGGAACGGCTCCTCGCCAGCCTCTGCGCGGCGCGATATCTCCTTCATGTCCTTCATGCCGAGTAGTGCCTGGCAGCCACCGTTGCCTGCTAACATCTTCATAATCTCTGCCTGGGTATACTTGCCCGAGAAGCAGAGTCGCACGAGCTGGTCGGCAGGCAGCGTTCCGGCACGTTCCGGCGCGATAGGACCCTCACCGTTGAGCGCGTTGTTCACGTCGATCACCTTGCCCTCGTGGTGAGCCGACACGCAGATGCCGCCACCGAGGTGAGCCACTACGAGGTTCATCTCCTCATACTTGCGTCCGATGCTGCGCGCATAGCGGCGCGAGGCTGCCTTGGCGTTGAGCGCGTGGAAGATAGACTCGCGCTTCATGAACGGCAGACCCGTATAGCGTGCGCGTGTCATAAACTCGTCTACCACCACTGGGTCAGCCATGTAGGCTGGGCAGTGGCACATCTGTGCGATGTCGTCGGCAAGAATCGAACCGAGGTTGCACACATGCTTGTGCTTGGCATTTATGAGGTCCTGCTTCATCTGCTCGTTAATGGCATACACACCGCCGTGCAGTGGTTTCAGCAGACCGCCTCTACCGATTACGGCATCGAATTCCAAAGGTATTCCTGCCTCCTCTAATAGTTTCAGGATGAAGTTCTTGCGGTACTCGTACTGCTCCATCTCGGTTGCGTACTTGTCTACTTCCTCCTGCGGATGCAGTCCGTCGGATGTCCATACAGCGTGTTCGTCTTCATACACAGCCACCTTTGTAGAGGTGCAGCCTGGGTTGATCACAAATATTTTTTTCATGAATATGTCTTGAGTTTACTGTTTGTTAATTGCTTTCAAGCAAGCAGTTGCTAAAGAGTAGAATTTGGAGTCGGCAGTGTCGGCGCGCGATGTCACCACCACGGGTGCTGTCGTGCCTACGAGCATACCAGCCACCGTAGCACCACCGAAGAGAGTTATTGTCTTGTAGAATGTGTTGCCTGCCTCTATGTCAGGGAAGATGAGGCAGTTGGCGTTGCCCACCACTGGCGATGTGATGCCCTTGATGGCTCCGCTCTCTGCGTCGCAAGCCGTCTTCACGTCCATCGGTCCGCCTATCTCCACCTCGCCGTAGGCTCCTGCGGCAGCGTTCGCCTTCAGCTCTTCGTAGCTGAGCGTGAGCGGGAACTTCTCCGATACCTTCTCCGTGCAGTGGATGAGTGCCACACGTGGGCGGTCGCCACCCGTTATGCTGCGGTAGGTGTCGGTGATGTATCGTGTGATGGCATCGTATTGTTCGGTAGTGGGGTAGGGAATGACGGCTGCATCCGAGAAGAACAACAAATGGTTAAGGCTCGGCACATCTGCAACGGCGATGTGTGTGAGTACGCTACCCTTGATGAGTATGCCCTCCTCTTTGTTGAGCACTGCGCGCAAGAGGTTGTCAGTGTTCAGCGAACCCTTCATTAGCACGTCGGCTCTGCCCTCGCGCACCTCCTTAACGGCATGGCGCGCCGCGTCGTCATCGTCGTCAGCCACGATGAGTGTAACCTTGTCGGGATAGTCGGCAGCCAATCGGCGTGCGATATCAGCCTTTGCCGTGTTGGCTACAAGGGTGAAGCGTGCGAACTGTTCCGCGATGCTTCGTTCGATAACTTCCTCTGTGTGAGAGTCGGCAGGACATGCCACTGCTACAGTTACGACTCGCTCGGCTGAGCGCAGACGTGCGGGTAGGATTGAAAAGTCAACAATAGGTTCCATACTTTAGGGTATTATGTTTAGTGGTTGCTCATTTTGTTGTCTTCTGTGCAACTTTTGCAAAGTTACAGTAAGTTTGTTATACTGCAAAGAAAATCGGTGAAATTTATTTACATTCATTCTGATGTAGTTATTTAATCGGCTAAATATGTTAACTTTGCAGTCAAAAATAACAATGATATGTCTATGACTACTGCAGAATTTATACGCGAATATCGCGAACGTGATATCCGTCAGCTTGCGCTTCAAGCAAATCGCTTTCCGGATGTTGACATGCCCTACGCTCTCGATCAGATACAAGGCTGGCAGATAGCGCGTCGTAAGCTCCCCAAATGGGCTGCGTGCGATGGCGTGATCTTTCCGCCACACCTCTCTATGGAGCAGTGCTCGTCAGAACCCACAGCGCAGTACAAGCTCAACTTGGCGATGGAGTGGACAACTCTCAACTCTGAACTCTCAACTCAAAATTGCCGCAGGCAACAATTCAAAACTCAAAACTCAAAATTCAAAACTTCCACCCGCATGACCGACCTGACCGGCGGCTTCGGTGTCGACTTCTCGTTCACCTCATGCGCCTTTGCTGCGGCTACGTACGTGGAGCGCAATGAGCAGCTCTGCCACATCGTTGAGCACAACCTTCCGTTGCTCGGTTTGAACAACGCCACGGTAGTGTGTGCAGATGCCGTGGAGTATCTCTCAACCGTTGAACCGCAGACCATGCTGTTCCTCGACCCGGCGCGTCGCGATGAACACGGTGCCAAGACCGTCATGCTTGCCGATTGCACGCCCGATGTTGTGCAACTCCTGCCCAAGCTGCTTGAGAAGTCGTGCTTCACGATGCTGAAGCTCTCGCCTATGCTCGATTGGCATAAGGCGGTGGACGACTTGCAGGGCACGGTGCGCGAGGTGCACATCGTGTCGGTGGGAGGCGAGTGCAAGGAGTTGCTGCTCGTACTTTCAACGGTGGTAGAGAGCGAACTGAAGGTGTATTGCGCGGATCTTTCTACAGCTTCTGGCTCTTCCTCCCTCTTTGTCTATACACCAGACTCCTCGGCTCCAGTCGCCAACTCAAAACTCAAAACTCAAAACTCAAAATTCGTACACGAGCCCAATGCCTCAATCATGAAAGCAGGCTGCTTCGACGAGTTGGCAGCAGCTTACGGCGTGTCGCCCGTGAGCCGCAACAGTCACCTCTTCCTTTCCGACGAACCCGTTGAAGACTTTCCGGGCAGAAGCTTCGTTGTGGAGCGCGTGACGACGATGAACAAGAGCGAGCTGCGCAAGGCGTTGGTAGGCGTAGAGAAAGCCAATATCGCTACGCGCAACTTTCCACTCACAGTTGCAGAACTGCGCAAACGCCTCAAACTCAAAGATGGCGGCGACGTGTATATCTTCGCCACAACCACCGCTGAAGGTGAACATCTGCTGCTAATTTCTCGTAAATATCGCTAAATGTTACCCAGTTTTTCGTTAGTTTAAGCATTTTTCCGTACTTTTGCATTTTAAAGGCTTTATTTATAAAGATGTATTGCTTGCCTAAAGAGGCAATCATACAATGTGTATCAAACAAAAGTGAAAGAATAAAACAATTAAAATGTCTGCAATAGAGATTAAGAAAGTTGAGTCGCGCCGCGACTTGTGCAAGTTTATCGATTTCCACAACGAGCTCTACAAAGGTAATCCTTATCACGTGCCAAACCTCTACTTCGATGAGATGAACACCTTCCGTAAGGACAAGAATGCAGCCTTCGACTTCTGCGAGGCTGAGTACTTCATGGCATACCGCGACGGTAAGGTTGTGGGTCGTGTGGCTGCTATCATCAACCACAGTGCCAACAAGAAGTGGGAGCGCGAGTCGGTTCGCTTCGGCTGGATCGATTTCGTTGACGATATCGAAGTGTCTAAAGCACTCCTCAAGGCAGTAGAAGACTACGGCAAGTCGAAAGGTATGAAGGAGATTGTCGGTCCGCTCGGTTTCACCGATATGGACCCCGAGGGAATGCTCCTCTACGGTTACGACCAGCTTGGCACTCAGGCTACGGCATACAACTACCCCTACTATCCGGAGCACATGGATCGCATGGGCGGATGGGAGAAAGACAACGACTACGTGGAGTATAAGCTCTACGTGCCGGAGGAAATGCCTGAGAAGTATGCTACCATCGCAAAGATGATTCAGAAGCGCTACAATCTGCAGGTGAAGAAGTTGAAGCGCAATGAGATATACGGTGAGAACGGATACGGCAAGAAGATATTCAATGTAGTGAACGAGACATTCAAGGACCTCTACGGCTACTCGAAGCTCACCGACCGACAGATAGAGCAGTACGTGAAGATGTACCTGCCGATGGCTGACCTCGACCTCATCACCATCATCGAGGACTGGAACACACCCGACCACAAGGTGGTTGGCGTAGGCATATCTATCCCGTCGCTCGCCCGCGCTTTGCAGAAGTGCGGTGGCAAGCTCTTCCCGTTCGGATGGTGGCACATCCTTCGTGCGTTGAAATTCCACAAGACCGAGGTCGTAGACCTTCTGCTCGTAGGCGTGTTGCCGGAGTATCGTCAGAAGGGTGCCAACGCATTGCTCTTCTACGACCTCATACCTCACTACCAGCGTCTCGGTTTCAAGTGGGGCGAGACCCACGTCGAGATGGAGACAAACATGAAGGTTCAGGGACAGTGGCAGTATCTCAACCGCGAGATACACAAGCGCCGCAGATGCTACAAGAAGGATATTTAAGTCGGATAGCATCCTCAAGATACGATGACAATACTCGGGATGCTGTAAGATATTAAGAAATAAAATGGAAGAAAACATTCAACCCACAGTTCAATATACCGACGACAACATACGCCACCTCTCCGACATGGAGCACGTGCGTACACGTCCAGGTATGTATATCGGTCGCTTGGGCGACGGACAGTTGCCCGAGGACGGTATCTATGTGCTGCTGAAGGAGGTCATCGACAACTCTATCGACGAGTTCAAGATGAACGCCGGCAAGCGCATAGAGGTAGACATCGACGACCGTCTGCGTGTGTCGGTGCGCGACTATGGTCGTGGCATACCGCAGGGCAAGCTCGTTGAGGCAGTCAGTGTGCTCAACACCGGCGGCAAGTACGACTCGAAGGCGTTCAAGAAGAGCGTGGGTCTGAACGGCGTGGGTGTGAAGGCGGTGAACGCCCTCTCGGCACACTTCGAGGTGAAGTCGTATCGCGACGGCAAGGTGCGTGCGCTCAAGTTCGAGCGCGGCAACCTGACATCGGACATCACCGAAGACTCTGCCGACGAGAACGGCACCTACATCTTCTTCGAGCCCGACCCGACACTGTTCGTCGGCTACTCGTTCCATGACGACTTCGTGGAGACGATGCTGCGCAACTACACCTATCTCAACTCCGGACTCACCATCATGTATAACGGTCGGCGCATCCTCTCGCGCAACGGCTTGGCAGATCTGCTCACCGACACGATGACCACCGACCCGCTTTACCCCATCATACACGTGAAGGGTGAGGACATAGAGATAGCCTTTACGCACACCAACCAGTACGGCGAGGAGTACCACTCCTTCGTCAACGGACAGCACACCACGCAGGGCGGCACCCATCAGAGCGCATTCAAGGAGCACATAGCCCGCACCATCAAGGAGTTCTTCGGCAAGAACTACGAGTTCACCGACATACGCAACGGACTTGTGGCTGCCGTCGCACTGAACGTAGAGGAGCCGATGTTCGAGAGCCAAACGAAGATTAAGCTCGGCTCGCTGCAGATGGCACCCGGAGGCGAGAGCATCAACAAGTACGTTGGCGACTTCGTGAAGCTTGAGGTAGACAACTTCCTGCACATACACGCCGACGTGGCGGAGGTGATGCAGCAGAAGATAACCGAGAGCGAGCGTGAGCGCAAGGCGATGGCTGGCGTTACGAAGCTGGCACGCGAACGCGCCAAGAAAGCCAATCTGCACAACCGCAAGCTGCGCGACTGCCGCATACACTACTCCGACGCGAAGAACGACCGCAAGGAAGAGTCGTCGATATTCATCACCGAGGGCGACTCTGCAAGCGGATCTATCACAAAGAGCCGCGATGTGAACACGCAAGCCGTATTCTCGCTGCGTGGAAAACCGCTCAACTCCTACGGACTGACGAAGAAGGTGGTGTACGAGAACGAGGAGTTCAACCTTCTGCAGGCTGCTCTCGACATAGAGGACGGACTCGACACGCTTAGATATAATAAGGTGATAGTGGCGACCGATGCCGATGTCGACGGTATGCACATCCGCCTGCTCATCATCACGTTCTTCCTGCAGTTTTTCCCCGACCTTATCAAGAAGGGACACGTCTACGTGTTGCAGACACCGCTGTTCCGCGTGCGCAACCGTCGCACGAAGATAAAGGATAAGAAGGTAGTGACCGATGCCGACGCACGCCTCACCGGTAAGGAGAAGAAGAGCGACTTCATCACACGCTACTGCTACAGCGAGGACGAACGCCAGCAGGCGATACGCAACCTCGGACCCGACCCGGAGATAACCCGATTCAAAGGTTTGGGCGAAATCTCGCCGGAGGAGTTCGCACATTTCATCGGTCCGGAGATGCGACTCGAACAGGTGACGCTTCACAAGACAGACCAGGTGCAGAAGCTCCTCGAGTACTACATGGGCAAGAACACCATGGAGCGGCAGAACTTCATCATCGACAACCTCGTGGTTGAGGAAGACCTGCCCGACGAAGACTTGGCATAAAACAAACTCAGATAATGAAACGTATAAACAAACATAACACAACGCACCCGTTCTCATGGAAAATGGGAATGGGTGCAATGGTTTTACTGCTGCTGTGCGCAGCCGCTTTCGCGCAGCGTGTGAACCCACTCAAGAAGCTGCAAATAGCCGAACTGGCTGTCAGCAACCTCTATGTCGACTCGGTCGACGAGCAGAAACTCGTGGAGGATGCCATACGTGGTATGCTCGAGAAACTCGACCCCCATTCCTCGTACACCACTGCCAAGGAGACAAAGTCGCTGACCGAACCACTGCAAGGCTCGTTCGACGGTATCGGCGTGCAGTTCAATATGATTTCGGACACGCTGCTCGTCATACAGCCCGTGCGCAAGGGCCCGTCGGAGAAGGTGGGCATACTCGCCGGCGACCGTATCATCACCGTCAACGACACTACGATAGCAGGCGTTAAGATGGATCGTGCGGACATCATGCGTCGTCTGCGCGGACCGCGTAGCTCTAAGGTGAAGCTCGGCGTGCAGCGTCGTGGCGTTCCCGACCTGCTGCAGTTCACCGTTACGCGTGCCAAGATACCCGTACACACGCTTGATGCCTACTACATGATACGTCCGCGTGTGGGCTACGTGCGCATCGGCTCGTTCGGTGCCACCACCTACGGCGAATTTATGACCGCTGTCGACTCGCTGCAGAAAGCCGGTATGCGCGACCTCATCCTCGACCTTCAGGACAACGGCGGTGGCTATCTGCAGTCGGCGGTGCGCATCGTAGAGGAGTTCCTGCAGAAGGGCGACCTCGTGGTGTACACCGAGGGACGCGCTCAGAAACGTCAAGAGTACAAGGCAGGTGGAGGAGGCAGACTGCTGAAGGGCAAGGTCTACGTGCTCATCAACGAGTATTCGGCATCGGCTGCCGAAATCGTTACGGGCGCCATCCAGGACCAGGATCGTGGTACAGTGGTAGGTCGTCGCTCATTCGGAAAAGGACTCGTGCAGCGTCCTATCGAGTTCGACGATGGTTCAATGATACGCCTCACCATCGCCCACTACTATACGCCATCCGGCCGCTGCATACAGAAGCCGTATGCGAAAGGCGAAAAGGAGGACTATGCGCAGGATATAGAGAAACGTTTCAAGCATGGCGAGCTCTACTCGGCTGACTCAATCCACTTCAACGACTCGCTGCGCTGCTACACTCTGCGCAAGCACCGCACCGTATATGGCGGTGGAGGCATCATGCCCGACGTGTTCGTGCCGCTCGACACCACTCAATATACAGCGTTCCACCGTCAGCTCGTTGCACGCTCACTCGTCATCAACGCCACCCTGCGCTATGTTGAGAACCATCGCGAGGAGCTGAAGGCGGAGTACACGAAGTTCGACGACTATATGAAGCACTTTGAAGTGCCGCAAGCCATGGTCGACAGTCTTTTTGCTGAGGCTGAACGCCAGAAGGTAAAACCGCGCGACGATGAAGAGCGCAACAACACGCTGCCTATGCTTCGCGTACAACTGAAGGCACTCATCGCTCGCGACATCTGGGACATGAACGAGTACTTCCGACTGATGAACGAGCACAATCATACCGTAAGCAAAGCCGTTGAGCTGATTAGTGGCAAATAAATGCGGTCGAAACAAAAGCAACAAGACGCGGTTGGTATAAAAGCAACTAAAAGTTGTCTTTATTTCCTTACAAGTGTTGACAGACATTAAATATTAAGGCAAATGGAAAACTTTTGTAATATAAAAGTTTTCACATTTGCCTTTTTTGTATATCTTTGTGCCGAATGATACGGCTTTTTGCTTGTTATTCATGTTTTTGTAGCACACAATATATAATCATAAGTATATGAAACATTTTATGTTCAAATCGTGCATTGTGACAATGCTTTGCGTTTTCTGTAGTCTTTCTGCAAGTGCCGAAGGAAAGTTCGTCTTGTTCAAGTATGGCAATTTCGATACTTGGGTGACGCGCCAAATACACGAGTCGTCAGTAATCGGTGGTAGCAAGAAAACCCTTTACGAGATAGGCCCCAACAGAGCCCTTACGGGCAACAACCCATACGTAAACCTCGGCGGATCGCCTTGGGGCACGAGCAACGTGATGGCTAAAGTGTCGGGCATCACAAAGACCAACAATTCGGTGTATCGCGACAACCGCGGTTCGGGACATTGCGTCAAAATGACCACCCATATCGAGACCTGCAAGGTGCTTGGTCTTATTAATATTAAGGTGCTCGCCGCTGGCAGCATCTTCCTCGGCGACATGAAGGAGCCTATCACCGGCACAAAGGAAGGTCCGAAGGCTCTCAACTTCGGTATCCCGTTCACTCTGCGTCCGAAGGCTCTGCGCTTCGACTATCGTGTGCAGGTGCCAGGCAACGCCAACCGCATCCGTCAGACCGGCTTCTCGGCAGTGACCACTGTTCCGGGCAAGGACTACTGTGTGGCTCTGCTGCTCCTCCAGAAACGCCATGAGGATGCTAAGGGAAACATCACGGCGCAGCGCGTGGGCACGGTGGTAGTGAAGTACGGTAAGTCGACCAACGGATGGGTTGAGGATGCCACGTATGAGATTCACTACGGCAACATCACCGGCAAACCGTTCTACGATGCGTCGATGATGAGACTGCGTTCTACCGACTACGCACGCAACTCTAAGGGAAAGAGCGTGCTGGTGAAGGAGACCGGCTGGGCTGATGCCGATGCCACACCGACACACATCATATTGCAGTTCTCGTCGAGCCACGGCGGAGCCTATGTCGGCACTGTCGGCAATACCTTCTGGGTAGACAATGTAGGACTGGTGTATTAAGATGTTGAAGTGTTGAGATGTTGAGATGTTGAGATGGTGAGGTATCTAAGCCTTCTTAGACCTTTTTAAGCCAAGAATACTATTTAATTATTAATAAAATATGAAGTTATGCGCCCCTTGAAAGCGATATTATTTCTGTTCTTAATAGCTCTGCAGCCCGTTTGGGCTACAGAGCCGTTCGGTTTTGATACCACTTTTGTAGCGAGTGCAGCAACCAGTGAGGTTGCTGCTGTTGCTGACACCATTGCTGCAAAGCCTGCAAAGAAGAAAGACATCTTCAGTCGTTTCCTTGCCTACTTCAACGATGCCAACAAGGAGAAGAAGAACAAGCGTTTCGACTTCAGTGTCATCGGCGGACCGCACTACAGCTCCGACACCAAGTTCGGCATCGGACTCGTGGCTGCCGGACTCTATCGTTCCGATCCTACCGACTCGCTGTCGGCTCCGAGCAACGTGTCGCTCTTCGGCGACGTGTCTACCGTAGGCTTCTACATGCTCGGTGTGCGCGGCACGCATAAGTTTCCACGCGACACCCACCGCCTCAACTACACCGTCTACTTCTATTCCTTCCCTTGCTACATCTGGGGATGGGGCTACGACATGGGCAATGTGGATGGCAACAAGAGTAAGATGAAGCGTTGGCAGGCGCAGTTCAAAGCCGACTGGCTCATACGCACCGCCGACAACCTCTTCATCGGTCCTACCGTCGACTTCGACTATGTGCGCGGCACTAAGTTCGACCGTGTCGACTTGCTTGGTGGCGAACGCACAGAGACGCTCAACTTCGGTGCGGGCATGACCGCCATATACGACACGCGCGACAACCTCACTGCGCCGAAGCGTGGCATGTACATACAGTTCATGCAGCTCATGCGCCCGAAGTTCATCGGCAACAAATACAACTCATACACCACCGACTTCCGCATCGACGGCTACACGCATCTGTGGAAGGGTGCCACGCTTGCAGCCGACTTCCGTACGCAGTTCAACTTCGGCGATGTGGAGTGGTCGATGCTCGCGCAGCTCGGCGATAGCTACTCGATGCGCGGCTACTACCAGGGACGCTACCGCGACAACCATAAGATAGAGACGCAGGTGGAGCTGCGACAGCATGTGTGGAAACGCAACGGCGTGGTGGCGTGGGTAGGCGCTGGTACCATCTTCCCGAAGTTCAGCAAGATAGAGTGGAAGCACATACTGCCGAACATGGGCGTGGGCTACCGCTGGGAGTTCAAGAAGAATGTCAACGTGCGACTCGACTACGGCTTCGGTAAGTCGGGACAGCACAGCTTCATATTCAATATCAACGAAGCGTTTTAATTATGAAAAAGATATTAGCCCTCCTCACCTCTCCCCGTTTCCTCTTTATATACATAGTGCTCACGCTCGCCATTCCGAACGTGGCACTCTGCTTCACCGAGCACATGCCCGTGCTGGCTTGCATAGCCAACATCGTGCTGCCCGTGTCGCTCTATGCGTTCCTTATGACGCTGTCCGCGAAGACGGGTCGCCAGGTGTGGTGTATGTTCCTTATCATCTTCTTCGCAGCTTTCCAGATAGTGCTGCTCTACCTCTTCGGTCGTGGCGTGATAGCCGTTGACATGTTCCTCAATCTCGTCACCACCAACCCCGGTGAGGCGATGGAACTGCTCAACAACCTTGTGCCCGCCGTGGCTACTGTGTTCATCCTCTACCTGCCGCTGCTCGTGCTCGCCGCTATGTCGTGGGCACGCCACCTTACCGAGGACAAGGCGTTCCTGAAGCGTGTGCGCCGCTACTCCTGCTATGGCATGGCTGTGGGCGCAGTGTTCATAGCACTGAGCTATGTGGCTTATCCGAAGGACAGCGACTTCGACTATCGTGCCGAGGACCACGTCTACCCAGCCAACATCTTCTATAACCTCTACCTCGCCTGCCACGAGAGCAGCCGCATAGCCAACTATCGCAACGATGTGGTCGACTTCCGCTTCGGTGCACGTTCGGCTCACGCTGCCGACTCTGCCGAGGTGTATGTGCTCGTGATAGGCGAGACGGCACGCGCCGACAACTTCCAGCTCTACGGCTACAAGCGCGAGACCAATCCGCTGCTCTCCAAGACCGACGGACTGAGCGTGTTCCGCCACGTACTCTCGCAGTCGAACACCACGCACAAGAGTGTGCCGTTGCTCCTCGCCGCCGCTTCTGCCGAGGACCACGCGCGTCTGTACCGCGAGAAAAGCCTTATCACGGCGTTCCGCGAAGCAGGCTTCCACACCTCGTTCATCTCCAACCAGCAGCCCAACCACTCGTTCATCGACTTCTTCGGCGACGAGGCTGACGACTTCGTGTTCATCCGTTCGGCTGTGAGCGTTGTCACGGGCGACGTTACGGCGCAGACCAGCGACGAGCGGCTGCTGCCTTACGTGCAGAACATCCTTGCCAAGAAGCGCAAGAAGGAGCTGATAGTGCTGCACACCTACGGCTCGCACTTCAACTACCGCGACCGCTATCCGCGCCATCGCGCCAAGTTCCTGCCCGACACGCCCACCGAGGCAGAGGCAAAGAACCGCCCCTCGCTCATCAACGCTTACGACAACACCATACTGCAGACCGACTTCGTGCTGCACAGCATCATCACGATGCTCGGCAAGAGTGGGGCGCAGGCTGCCATGCTCTACACCTCCGACCACGGCGAGAACATCTTCGACGACTATCGCAAGCGTTTCCTCCACGCCTCGCCCACGCCCTCATGCCACGGCATACACGTGCCGCTTATCGTCTGGACCTCCGCGTCGTACCGCGCCGAGTATCCTGAGGTGGTGTCGGCACTCAACGCCAACCGCGAGAAGGATGTGCAGTCGAGCGTGTCGGTATTCCCGACGATGCTATCCATCGCCGGCATCAGTGCGCAGTGCGTCGCCGACGTAATGCCACAGTCGCTTGCCAACCCTGCGTTCCGCAGCAGCAAGCGCCACTATCTCAACGACCACAACCGCTCCGTTACCTTGCAACAGGCAGGCTTCGCTGATATCGACTTCGAGCAGCTCAAGCAGTGGGGCATAGCTCAGCATTAGTACTGCTGAAGCATAGGAAACGCAGTGTTATAGTTATACTTTAGCGGTCTGCGCCGACCGATGCGGATGTCTGCGCCGACCGATGCGGATGTCTGCGTCGACCGATGCGGATGTCTGCGTCGACCGATACGCACCCTTAGGGGATGCACTTGTATATTTCTGCTACTGCAATGTCACCTTTCACCCGTGTCGCTTGTTATATAAATGAACCGCTTCAGCAAGAAGCGATAGAATTGAACAACAAGTATAACAATTAAAGACGAAAAAAGATTATGTTTTGGTTAGTACAACTTTTAGTTCCGATAGGAGTGGCAGTAGTGCTCCCTATCGCCGTTGTAGCAATCGTGTTCAAGAGTGCTTTGGCATCTGAGCGCAACCGCAAGGAGATAGTGCTCGCCGCACTGGAGAAGAACCCCGACATCGACGTGGAACTGCTCATGAAGAACCTGAAGAAGTCGGAGAAGCTCATCAAGGAGAAGCTGCTCGCCAATCTGCAGCGCGGCTGCCTCTGCTGCCTTATGGGCGTAGCCTTAGTGCTGCTCTATTTCTTCCTCAGCGTGCAGAACGAATTTCTCATCATTGCTGGCGTAGCACTGATAGCCATCGGCATCGCCTTCCTCGTGGGCTACTTCGTAGGTCGCCGTATGCTCGCCCGGGAGATGGAGGCAGAGGAGCAGAGCATGAACAAAGAGTAAAAACAGCGTATGACGAGAGAACAATTCATAGCACTGGTGAAGAGCGAGCAGGAGGCATTGCGAGGCTTTCTGCTCGCCCTCTGCTGCGGCAAGCGCGACGATGCCGACGACATAGCGCAGGAGACGCTCGTCAAGGCTTATCTCTCGTCGGCTGGCTATCGGGACGAGGGCAAGTTTCGCGCGTGGCTGTTCACGATAGCGCGCAACACCTTCCTCAACCACAAGGCGAGCACGCGCACGCTCGACGATCTCAAAGCACTGAGCACCATGCCCTCAGCTGCCACAGCCGACTCCGCCTTCCGCCATCAGGAACTGTACATGGCGCTCGCCACACTCTCGCCCAAGGAACGCTCGGCGGTAGTGATGTTCTACATGAGTGGCTACTCGATAAAGGAGATAGCCGACATCACCGACTGCACCGTAGATGCCGTGAAGAAACAACTCTCGCGCGGCAGAGACAACCTTAAAACCATTTTGAACGTATGATGAAAGATAAAGCACTTGAGGAACTCTTCCTCGCAGCCCGACCCACCTTCGACGACGGCGACGCATTCATCCGGAAACTCGAGAAGCGCCTCGACGCCGTAGAGTATCTGAAGCAGCACGAAGAAACCTGCATCAGACGCTACCGCTACGCCATGCTTGCCACCTTCGTGTTAGGACTCGTCTTGGGCGGAGGCGCGATAGCCATGATGCTCAATGCGCCTACCGACCAGCCACTCTTCACGTTCGGCGCAGAGAGCGGTCTGCTGCTTCTGCTCGGACAGTATTCGCGCTTCGCTGCGGTCATACTCTTATCGGGCCTTGTATGCCTCACGATTATAAGTATTGTGAACATCGTTGTAGATTTGTTGAATATGCGCGATGTAAACAAGGCTTATTTTGTTAAATAACCCTTTTATGCTTGTCTGTGTACATATTTATATATATATTTGCAAAATAAATCCGCTTTAATCGACAAAGACATAACAACTTACATCAAATTCTATATTATGAACAGAAGAAACAGACGCTCTGTTGCCTCTGTGATAGCTGCTGTAGCTTTAGCTATGGCAGCCTGTCCGGTATCGGCACAGACCAAAGCACAGACTGCGAAGTCGGGTGCTAATTTCCTCAGTCCGCTAAAGGCTGCAGCGCGTGCAGCCAGCCGCAACCTCTGGGGTTATGTGAATAACGCTACTCAGTACCCTACTGCCAGCAAGCAGATTGGTTACATGGAGTTCGACGCAGCTACAGCTGGCAACTTCCGCGACCTCAAGACGGAAGATTTGGACAGCAGAATGTCGCCAAACGGCGGATGGTCGTACTACGATGGTAAGTACCACGCAGTACACTTCACAAGAAATCAGGCTTCAAGCTCGCTTGTTGTTACCTACTATCAGTTCAATACCGAAGACAAATGGCATCAGGAGATTGCACCAGAGTTGGTTTCAAAGCTTGAACTAATCGCTACAACTACCGCTACAAGCCAGCTCACCGGCAAGGTGTATGGTCAGTTCTATACCAACGACCTTTCGTCGTTCGAGTTTGGTATCATCGACTACGACAAGATGCAGCGCACCACAATCGCTCCGTCTAAACACAAGTTCGTGGCAATGGGCGTAAGCTCTGAGGAGCGCGTCTACGCTGTGGCTACCGACGGTGTGCTCTACGAGCTGAACACCATCACTGGCGAAGAGACCGAAATCGGTCCGACCGGTGTGTACGTAGCACCATCGTCAGAGAAGAGCTACACACAGAGTGGTGGCATCGACCAGGACGACGACACCTTCTACTGGGCTGCATACGATGCTGACAAGAAGGCTGCGCTCTACTCGGTCGACCTCAAGACTGGTAAAGCAACACTCATCGCCAACTTCCAATACAATGCACAGATACTCGGTTTGGCTATACCAGAGGCAACACCCGACGCAGCAGCACCGGCTGCACCGACGGGCTTCTCAGTGAAGTTCGAGAACGGATTGACAAAGGGCTCGGTGTCTATATCTGCACCAGCGAAGACGTACGGCGGACAGACACTCAGCGGCGACGTTAACTACTCGGTACGCTCAGGAAAGACAGAGGTGCTCACCGGCACAATGCCTGCCAACTCCTCAATCACTAAGGAGATTACAGCTCCAGAGGGTCTGAACAACTTCACCGTTACGCTCTCTAACGCCGCAGGCAAGAGTAAGGCTGCCAAGACAACAGCATACGTAGGCTACGACGAACCAAACCAGGTGTCGTTCGCACGTCTGAAGATTGACACCAACGGCAAGGCAACCGTCACATGGGGCAAGCCCTCAGGAGCCGTACACAACGGCTACCTCGGCGACCTGCGCTACGACATCGTGCGCTATCCCGACGCTAAGACCGTAGGCACAAACATCAGCGGTCTGTCGTTCTCGGAAACTATCAAGGACAAGCACCTGCGCAACTACTACTACGGCATCATACCAATCAACGGTACGAAGCGTGGTGCAGAGCGTCGCACTGGTGCTGTGGCTTACGGCGACAACATTGTGCCGCCTTATTATGAGGACTTCTCTTTAGAGGAGTCATTGGATCTCTTTAACATTATCGACGAAAACGGCGATGATAACACATGGAAGTGGCATGAGGGTAAGCATAGCGCATACTACCCTGCTTCATCCAGCAAGGCAGCTGACGACTGGCTCATCACTCCTGCCATACAGCTTGAGGCTAACCACTCTTATAAGGTATCATTCACAGCACGCAGCTCAAGTGCCTACTTCCCCGAGAAGATAGAGGCAAAGTGGGGCAATAAGGATAAGGTGGAGAACCTTACAAATAAATTCCTTGCAGAAACAAAGCTGCCAGCTACGAGCACTACATACGATGGCACGGTTAACACAACTGCTGCTCAAACCTTCTACTTCGGTATTCACGCTATCAGCGACAAGGCGATGGACTATATCTATGTGGAGAACTTCTCTATCGTAGACAATGGTCACCTCAATGCCCCTGCTGCTGTGGAGAACGTAAAAATCACTCCCGACCCGACGACGGCACTGAAGGCTAACATCAGCTTCCGCCTGCCGACAAAGACCGTTGCTGGTAAAACACTTGCTGCTGTCACAAAGGTTGTAGTAACTCGCGACGGCGTGACCGTTAAGGAGTTCGGCTCAAGCAAGTCGGGCGCAACACTCTCTTGCGACGACAACTCACCAGTAGCTGGTTTCAACAACTACACCATCACTGCTTACACCGCCGACGGTGCAGGCACCCCGACTGTTGTGGCTGCTTACGTTGGTCTTGACAAACCGGCTCCACTCACAAACGTGAAGGCAGCTGACGTGAAGACTGGCGTTAAGCTGACATGGGACAAGACTTCTGCACAAGGCGCAAATGGTGGTGCTGTGCTCACCAACGACGTAACATACAACGCTTACCGTGTGCGCATCTCTGACGGCGTAACAAGCCAGCAGCTCCTCGGCTCTGTTACAGAGAACACATACACCGAGAAGTTCAATACAGCAGAAGGCGAGCAGGCTGTACGCCTCTACTCTGTAGGCGCTAAGAACAGCAAGGGCGAGAGCGAGCGCGTAATGTCATCGCCAGTTGTAACTGGTAAGCCTTACGCTCTGCCGTTCCGTTCTAACTTCGTGAGTGGTGAGAATGCACACCTCTGGTGGTCGCTTACACTCGACGAGGAGGGTGGCATCGGCTTCCTGCATAACACCCAGACCTCAAGCGACGGCGACAACAACTGCCGCGTGTTCACATCGTTCAGCAAGGGTGGCACAGCTGACCTTAGCTCTGGTAAGATAGCTCTCGCAGGTGCAAGCAACCCGGCTGTGATATTCAGCCACAACGCTACAAGCGGAAAGAACTGCAGCATCGAAGTGTACGCACAGACTCCTGACGGCACACGCAAGCTCATCGGCACTGTCGACTATTCAAAGCTTAGCGGTAAGGCAGAGGATTGGCACCGCTCACTGTTCAAGATTCCGGCAGAGATGGCAAAGGCAGACTACGTTATCCTCACCTTCGTAGGCAAGGCAGACACATACGGCGTAGTGCGTATCGACGACGTAAACGTACACAATACCTACGACAACGACCTCGCTGTAAGCATCTCGGCTCCTGCCAAGATGAAGCGTGGAGCTTGGAGTAAGGCTACCGTTACCGTGACAAACAACGGCGAGAAGGCAGCTTCCAACTACCGCGTGCAGCTCAGAAGTGGTAACGACATCATGTTCGAGCAGACCGTAGCAGAGGCTATCCAGCCACTCGCAAGCAAGTCGTTCGTTGTGAATGTAAAGAACAACGCTACCAACACATCGAAGACATTCAAGTTGTATGCTGACGTAGAGTATGATGCCGACCAGTATAAGGCAGACAACAGCACTGCATTTGTAGTAGAACTGACTGAGTCGGGCATCCCGATGCCAGAGAACTTCTCGGCTACAAAGGACGAGGCTACAAGCAAGCTCACCATGAACTGGAGCGTACCGACATCGGCAAGCATCCAGACTCGCGAGACATTCGAGAGCTACGACAACTGGACTATCAACCAGTTCGGCGACTGGACTACCTACTCTTCTATCAAGAGTGGTGAGACTGGCGGTCTGTGGGGCTCGCAGGGTATGCCTTTCCCGCACGAGAACGAGTTGTACAACTACATTGTGTTCAACCCGGATGCTATCCAGGACGGTATCACTTCGCAGAATCTCACTCTCAAGCCTCACGGCGGCGAGAAGTGTCTGATGACTATGTTCGCTCGCGAGATTGTCAACAAGAAGTTCGTTTACTACGACGCCGACAACTGGCTCATCTCGCCGATGCTCTCTGGCGAGGCGCAGACCGTGCTCTTCTGGGCTAACAACGGTCAGCCCGACCCGACGAATATACGCTATCCGCAGACTATCGAGGTTTACTACTCTGACAAGTCTGCCGACCACGCAGACTTCAAGAAGCTCGAGACCTTCACACACAGCGGCGGCAAGTGGGACTCTTACACAGTAGACCTGCCGGAGGGTGCAAGCTACTTCGCAATACGTTGCGCTACACCTGAGGCTAACGCTTACATGCTGCTGCTCGACGATATCGTCTACAAGGCAGGCTTCGGCAAGCTTGAGGGCTTCCGCGTATATCGCAACGACAAGATGATTAAGGAGCTTCCGGCTACCGCAACATCTTACGACATCAACTTCGACCCGAAGGCAGAGCCTACACGCTATAGCGTATCGGCTGTGTACACCGGTGGCGAGTCGGCTGCTGCTACATCTGACGAGTGTCAGACAGATATCCACGGCATTACAATCGACGCTCAGCATCCGGCTGATGTCTACACCATCGATGGCAAACTCGTGATGAAGAACGCCACATCGCTCAGCTCGCTGAAGCGCGGTGTGTACGTTGTGAACGGCGTTAAGATCGTGAAGTAACAAGGTCGGAAAGTAAACCGTTTTCGTAAAGAAAACTGGAAAATAACCAGAAAAGGCTGGAAGATAGGCTGGGAGATATCACGCTCCCAAGGCTCATCTTCCAGCCTTTATCGTTCTTATAATCTGTGGGTTACGGCAAAACTGGCAGATATGGAAGATTTTTTCGCATACAGACTTATTATAGAGGTTATTCAGGGATGCCAGCTTCATATTCGACTGTCTTAAAACAAAAATCGCCTCGCTTGGAGATCATCTCCAAGCGAGGCGATTTTATTTGTTGTATTATTGAAGTCTTTAAAATACAGCAGCAATACGGCGAATATTTTTCAATTTTTCGTGCAGTGAATTATCTTCCATTGCCGTGTGCATATTGTATTTCATCTGCATCTTTAGGAGAGAATCAGCAGGGATGTCTAAAGCCGCTTCGAACATCAATGCTGTAGTTGTGGTGATTGGGCGACGAGCATTAAGTATTTCGTTCAGTACGCTGTAGCCCATTTCTAAGCTATCTGCAAACTTACGTTGTGATATGCCTCTCTCCTCCAATTCGTCTTTTACTACTTCACCAGGGTGAGTAGGGTAAAAACCATAACCTAAATCTGACATAATTATATTTACTTATAATGGTTTGACAACTCTAAAATATTGCAGATCGTAATCTTTCTTTCATTACCAATAACTTCTGAGCGGAACTCTATTCGGTATTGGTCATTGACTTTTACTGATTCACGATCTTTTTTGTCACCGATTAGTGCTTCATAATGAAGTGACTTGTATCGGTAGAAGTCTTCAGTGCAACTTAATGATTCCATCAAGTCTATCACTCTAATGTATTTCTTTATGATTTGAGGCTGAAAGCGATATTTCTTATTGTGCGCTTTTCCCTCATAATATAATTCTCGGAGATAGTCCTCTTCAAATTTGATTTCCATTTCTTTTGTCTTATGCTTGCAAAGATAAGTGTTTAATTTAATATTCGCAAAAAAAGCGAACATTTATTTTAAATATACACTATTATGAGCAGTATTATCAAGATTTCTCAGCTGCGGCGATACTCCGACGGCGACATGCCGGTGTGTTCTTTGAAGTATTTGCCGAGGAACGACTGGTTGGAGAAGTTCAGCTCTTGCGCAATCTCCTTAATGCTCTTCTGCGTGTTGCGCAGCAGCATACGCAGCTCGATGGTGACGTAAGAGTCGATCCACTCGTTGGGCGTGCGCTTCGATACGGCTTTGATTGTCTCGGAGAGATACTTTGGCGATATGCAGAGCTGCTCAGAGTACCAACCTACGCGGCGCTCCGAGCGGAAGTTCTTCTCGACGAGCTTTATGAACTGCGTGAATATCTCCTCGGCACGTGTGTTGCAACTATCGTTCTGCGCCTGCACGCTGTAGATGACGTTCGACAACTCGTATGCCATGGCGAGGAACATCGCCTGCACCATCTCGCGGCGGAAACGGTTCTCGGGCTCGTCTATCTTTGTCTTCATGCGGAAGAATGTCTCGTAGATGAAGTCGAAGCGCTCTTTCGGCAGTCGGAATACGGGGTGGTTGCGTGCGAAGAGGAAGAGCGACGACAGCTCGTGTACGCTCTTTATCGTCTCGTTGAAGAATTTGTAGTCGACGAGTATGCCTATGCCGCGACAGTCGGGCGAGAGCGTGCAGTTGTAGACCGACCTGCCTTGGTTGATGATGATGAGGTCGCCGGGCTCAACGTTGTGCTTCACCGAGTCGACATAGTAGCTCACGGTGCCTCGCAGGCACATGGCAAGCAGCAGACACTGCATACGGCGTGGCTCGCGCGGAATGGGTATCTTCGCCACTTCGTCGAGTAGGAGTATGTCGTTGCCAATATGGCTACCGTCGCAGAAGCGTACTGACTGGCTGACGGTGATGTCTCTGAAATCGGGCATGATGTGTGGTGTTGAGATGGTGAGGTGGTATGGTGTTGAGATGTTGAGATGTTGAGGTGGTGTGGGGTTGATATGTTGAGGTGGTGATTATTGTTGAGGTTTCTGCAGTCGCAGGTTGAGCTGGAACATGGAAGCACCGAATATCATCAGCGAGAAGACGATGGCGAGTGCCACGCGCTTCATGTCGCCACCGAAGAAATCGGCGAACTGCATGTCTGCCGACTGTGGCATGAGACGGTAGAGCAGCACGGCTGTTGAATTGTTCACCCAGTGGTAGACCACACCGGGCACGATGCTGCCCGTGCGCACGTACATCCAGCCGAGCAGCAGTCCGCAGAGAAACGCTCCGATGCCTTGCGCCATGTTGCCGTGAACGATGGCGAAGAGCGCAGCCGACAGAGCGATGGCTACCCACAGGCGGTGTTTGCCCGTTATGTCGCAGAGTACGCGCAGTATGGCTCCGCGGAATACGTATTCCTCGGCGATGGGCGCTATGATGCCAATGGTGATAAAGCCAAGCTTATGCTGCATGATGCCCTTGAACATCTCGTTGTATGTGTCGGGCAGCGTTACACCGAGCCGTTCGGTGAGGTATGCCAGTGGAGCTATGGTGCCTATGGTGAGGCATACCACCCAGAACATCGTGAACCACGGGCGTGTGTTGATGTATGCGCCCGAGCAGGGTGTCCAGCGCAGCTTGTAGAACAGTGCGATGGTGATAATGCTGCTTGCGAGTGTTGTGATGGTTGTGGTGCTTGCCGTCATGCCACTCGATTGGCTTATGAGCATTGCTGCAGCTACAGTTATCGCTTGTATCGTAAGGAAGGCGAAGAGGTACAACGCCACGTTCAGTAATTCTCGCTTTTTCATATTCTGATGTTGAGATGTTGTTATGTTGAGATATGATGTTGAGATGTTGTT
>OGJF01000129.1_pt1 | contig 43774 bp, 62 predicted proteins | sample 1572001 | NCBI WGS metagenome assembly OGJF01 (sample SAMEA2582113, study PRJEB24529) | metagenome | biome: Human gut stool | place: China | collected 2011
CAGGCAGTATCTACTACGGTCAGTCTTCTGACTGGTTCCTCATTCGGCAGTATTCCGTTATAGTATTTCATATCTCCGCCGTTGAACAATGCACCTTCACGTTCTACAGGCTCTCCCTGGTACTGTGCGAACCAGGATGCCATGTCATCGTTTCTCTCGAATGACGCCCTTCTCTGCTGATAGTATTCAGTAGAGAATCCAACACCATAGTCATAGTCGAAATTGGATTCATCATTCTCATTGAGCGCCGGCAGATTCACAATCTTATACTTTCTTGACTTGAAGTTCGGATCATTCAATATAAGGTCCTGTCTTAGACCGGCCGGGTCAACAAGCGACCATCTAGTACCTATCCACAATACCTTGCTTCCCTGTTTAGCACGTGTGATGAGGTTGTTATCCACTAGTTTCCATGTCTTGTACATACGTTCCGGATTGAGTGCTTCTTCGATACCGCCAATTAAGTCATCACCGATAAGCACGCCGTTACAGTCACACGAACCGTTCAGTGTTCCATAGATAGAACGACATGTAAGTGTCGGATATCTCTTCTTTCGTTCCAAATCCAGTGTGTTCAATCTAGAGTTCTGATTCACTATGACGGATGCCGGGAAAATCTCACTGTATGTATAGGTCATATTGTCATTGATGATTTCATTTATACCTTCATAGAACGAATGCGTAATCGTGTCAGAGAAACTGCTGTACAGATTCGTCTTTTCTGAATTGATTCCCATGAGCCATGTAAGAAAGAACATAATCAATGTTGTCTTGCCTACTCGTGGAGGCATCGAAATAAACAGTTCCTGTAGATTTCCGTCGTGGAGGTCCTGCAGATCTTTTACCACGGTTTTCAGTATCTTCATTCGAGGGCGGTAGAACTGCTCGTTGACAGATCTGTTTATCTCGAGATAAAGCATGTAGTCCTCGAACGAATAATGCGCCGTAAACAGGAATGTCTTCTTATACATCTGATACATATTGTATCGTTCCTCGATATCCTTGCTTCTGTTGCTGTTTGCTTCAGCAAGTCTGCGTCTTAGGTCCTTGTTCAGATGCAGAAGCGTATCCTTGTCATTTGTAGCGTAGCAGTTCAGTACAATGTCATACTTGGCAGTAAGACTGTCAGTACTCTTGTAAAGTTTCACTTTTTTCTTATCTATTGCCATATTTCCTCCTTTATCTATTGCTGTGTTTCATCATTTAGTGCACAAAAAAAGAGCCTACACCATATGTGGTGCATGGCTCTAGGCTCTATGCTTATAATATGTTGCTCTGCTCACATTGCACTGCTTGCAGGCATCTGTTATCGATACACCCTGTCTGACCAGGTTATCTACCTCTTCGATTGAGACAGTCGGTCTTCCGATACTCTTTCCTCTCTTGCGTGCAGCTTTGAGACCTTCAACGGTTCTCTCCACCATCATGTCATGCTCCTGCTGAGCGAGTGATGAAAGCACCTCTAGGATTATGTTGTTTATCATCTCGATGATCCATTCCTGTCCGTCCAGTTCAATCATGGTTGTAGGCATATTAAGTATTCTTATTATAACACCCTTTTCCTGGAAAAATCTAATCTCGTCCTTTATGAGCTGTTTATTCCTTCCAAGTCTGTCGAGTGCGTGGATGTATAGTTCATCGCCTTTTTTTATCGTTTCCTTCAACTTGCAGTAGTTCGGTCTGTCGATTCTTGTGCCCGTGTACTTGTCGCTGTAAATATAGTCTACATTGTATGAGCGCAGGCTGTCTATCTGTCTGTCGAGAGACTGCTTTCCTGTGCTCACTCGTGCGTAGCCGTATTTCATCGCTGATACTTCCCTCTGTTATCTTTTCTGTCGGGCACTTCATCTAGTACAATCGTTCTTTCTGCTCTGTCATTACCACCTCGTGGTCTGATAATGATGTCGTAGTCAAGTTCGTTGCATATGTTGATTAGGATGCTGACCTTTGTGTCGCTCCTTCTAGATATCTCACCTATACTAGAGCAACTCTTATATCCTAGTCTATCTGCAAGTCTGGCAAATGAGCTGTTATTGTCATCAATCATCTTTCGTAAGCATTCTTTTAAGTTCATAATATCTACCTCTTTTCAACCATTTCATCAATGACGATAGAACGGGCATTTTTATCAACCCCTCTTTTTGGTCTTAATACAATCTCATAATCTAAGGCGTTTAAAATCTTGAGTAATTTATTTATTGTGATATTTCCTACTCTTAACGAAGTGTTGAGTGTTGTAAATGGCATATCAATCGACTCCGCAAATTCCTTTTGAGTTGCCTTCTTTTCATCTCTAATTAAAATTCTTAAAGCGTTGCTTATATTCATGTCTATCCACCCCTTTCGTTTACAACTATACACTAATATATTAGTTTTGTCAATTAAATAACTAATTTATTAGTATCTGCTAAAAATTAGGCCGTCGGTGGTAGCGGGGTTGAGCAGTATTGGTAAAACCATCAAAAAAATGGGCAGGGCGGGGGTATTAAAAATATCATGTCTAAAAAACGAACGATTAAAAGACAAATTAAAAAAACTAATTAATTAGTTAAATTAATCATTGACTAACTAATATATTAGTTATATGATAGGTACAGAGAACGAAAACTATTTTATTAGTTCTCTAAAAAGATAGTTCATTGACAATTGAATACGTGAAAATCTCAAAAGGAAAAGAGAAACGTATATATACATATTGCTATGTATAGTATTAAAAAGAAAAGAGATTAATCCACAACGTACCAATCTATATATAGATGTACATATTAGAATTAATCTCTTTATATTAGTGCTATATGTTTAGCCGACAAATAGCAACATGATTATATCATATGTTTTTCTTAAGGTAAACATTATGAATAATTTAGTAAAGTATTATGACCACGACGAATTTTCATTTATTTCTATGGAGAAATTAGAAGAATTAGAAGATGAATATTATATTGAATATTCTACTTTTGAAGATTGCTATATCAATAAAGATACTAGCGCTTATGGTTATTGTGATAACGATCTACTCACAAACGATACTATTGAAAATAATGGTTATATCTATTGTGAAGATACAGAAGACTACCAGCTAGAAGAGAACACTGTACATCTAGAAGATACAGATGAAGATGTATCAATAGATTATGCTTACCAGCATTGTGATGAGTGCGGATTGAATTTTAGCCGTGATTATGATATGCATCACAGAGATGGTGATTGTTATTGTGATGATTGCTGGGAGGATATGGACCCTGTTATTTATGATTATCATAAGTATGAAGATGGATATTATCCACGTTCTCTAGCACGTGAAAGTCCTTTATTTATGGGGTTTGAATTAGAAGTTGATGATGTACGTTGTGATTGTGAAAATTTAGCCGCCAGCGTTTTAGATGGTGACAGTACAGGCGTTTTACATTGTGAATATGATTGTACAGTTGCATTCGAATTTATTAGCCAACCATGTACACTAGCATATCACAAGAACCAGCATTATAATGATTGGTTTTTGAGTGAACTTGATGGAAAATGTAGTTCACATGACGCCGGCACTTGTGGTTTACACGTACACGTAAATAAATCATTTTTCGATGATCGCGGTTATGATAGATTGAAAACAATTCTTTTCTTCTTTAAAGAGGAGTTATTCCAATTTTCACGTCGTCAACGTTGGGATTATGGTTATTCCGACTTTGGAGAAATAATCCGTAAAAACAATGTAACAATGCATAAAGCAAAAAATACTAAACACTATGGCCATTCTACATGGTTCAATGAAAATAATAGTTCCACTTATGAGTTTAGATTTTTCCGTGGTACTTTAAGATATGAAACATTCATGGCCAGTCTTGAATTAGTTCACAATATTTGTATGGCCGCAATGAGTAATACAGATGTTATCACATGGGATTCACTTCTAGATGGTGAATATTGTAGAGAATACAGTAATTCACGTGAAATCTATTGCGATAGTGAATTAAATTTAGGTGAGTTAGAAAAGAAAGAAAATGAACTAATGCAAGCAATCAAAAAAGGTTTAGAGGAAAATGTTTTTATCAATTTAAATCATGTTTGTGTTGGTGAGATTGTAGGAGATACAATCGTTTTCTATTGTCTCTATAACAATAACGGAGAATTACACAAACGCCGCCAAAACTATATTGATTTATCGGAGTTTGAAACCTTTGAAACACACGGCTATTACTATTTATGCAGTAGAAAAGAACTTTCTAACTTGTTAGGAGGTGCTTTCTAATGTGCATCATCGCAATCAAGCCAGCTCATCACAAAATGATAGATGAAACGACATTAGAAACAATGTTTGACACCAACCCCGATGGCGCGGGTTATATGTACGCTTATAACAATAGAGTACATATCAATAAAGGTTTCATGACCCTAAAAGAATTGTTAAATAGTCTTGATAAACTAAAAAAGAAAATTAATATTGAAGAAATACCTTTAATCTTACATTTTCGTATTTCCACTAGTGGGAAAACAGATGGCGCCACTTGCCATCCTTTTCCTGTCACTAGTGATCTAAACGCTTTACGTAAAACACACGTTATAACTAACTTAGGTATGGCGCATAATGGTATTATTGGTGATTTTGAAGAAAAGAAAAGTATCTATAGCGATACACAATTATTTGTGAATAAGTGTGTATCATATCTCTATGATATGAACCCTAAATTCTTACATGATGACAGAACTAAAAAGCTGCTAGAACCTATTATAAATGGTTCACGCCTGGCGTTTCTTGACAGTCACGGCAATATATACCGCTATGGTGAATGGTGCGAAAACGATGGTATCTATTATAGTAATGAGGGCTATATCCCATGGACTAGTCGCTATTATCATTATAACGATGCTTATTATAGTAAGTATTATTATGGTGATGATTATTATTACTATGGTGATGAGGACCAGGAACTAAAAATTTTAGAAAAGTTAGAAGCCTATGAAGAAATCACAAATAGTGAAGATATCTGTTATATTAGAACTATGTATGATATAGTAGAAGAAACAGAAAACACGGAAATATATGACGTGATGGGTATGTTTGTAAAAGTTGATCCTATCGCAAGCCGTGCTATTCGTATAGAGGGGGTTGACTAATTGTTTAGATTATTGATTTATTTGTGTTTCTTTCCGTTGTGGTTGATATGGTGGTTTATTAAAATTGTAGCATGGTTCATGCTGCAGCTTGAAATATTCTTATTTAGTTTCAATGGTAGCAGCGCAATAAAAAGAAGAAGAAGATGGTAACATCTTCTTTTTTGTCGTTCATAAGAGTTTATAAAGCGTTTATAGAACGTTTAAATAAGCAATTATAAAGCATTCTAAGAGACTTTAATATAAATAAGGTATAAACAATCACGATTGTATAAACAACGCTTAGAATTGAAATATGGGCTATCTATATAATGCAGCTCATACATACCAATTGTAGAGATATTCTACAGGGCTTTAAATAGCCCTTTTTAGCGTGTTTTATACTATCGTGATATAATTATCATCTTTCTTATAAATGCGCCTTAGAATTGAAATATAGCCTATTTAGGCAAGTGGTAGGATCCAATCCATAAATAATTCAAGCTGGTTTATAAAATAATCCAGGAGACAAAAAGAGAAAAAAATAGGGCAAAATTTCAGATGTCATAATGCGCCGTCAGAAATTTCACGCGCGAGGTGGCAGAATTTTCACGTGCATATGTAAAAAGGTGAGCAAAAATCGCTCACCTTTTTTATTTCTCTTCAAAATCTGCATCTATAACAACAGCAGAAATTTCCTTTTCAATCTGTTCAATTGATTTGCTTTCAGAAACCATGTGATGAACCTTCACATCCTGGTTGTCTCTGTAGCCGAAATTGGATTTCAACAGAAATACAGAAGCATTCCTGTCCATAGTTCCTTGAAGTGCTCCCTGTTCGAGATTATCAGCCATCAGATTAAGCATCTGTGAGAGAAAAATCGTTGTTTCGTGATTAGGCCTCTCAGCAATCCATCTGTTTACAGTGTCTGGTGAAACTCCAAGGCAGACACATAGACCTCTCAAGGTAGGAACTCTGTTGTTTTCATCGCAGTAAGTAAGATATTCATAACTTCTGTTCTTGATTACATCAAAATCGTTGATTGTCGCTCTTTTTAACTTGAGCATCTCTCTTGCACGTGCGACAGGCAGCTTGCTTTCGCCCATCTCGTTGTAGTCGAACTTCTTTTTCGCCATTTTTTTACCTCCAAAATATCAAAAATTCAAAAAAATATTGACAAAATAAATGACCGATGGTCAGATTCAGCCCCTCTCCCTCATATGTCACATTCACACATCCCCCCCGGCAAAAAAACGCACACACACAAGGGGGATGGGTGGTCTGTATATATGAGTGATATGGTGCTTTGGTGTTTTTGACCCCGTTTCCTATACTCTCTATATATAAATACATATATACCTCTTTTATATTCTCTATATTATTTACTTATATATAAAATACCAAAACACCACATAATATATAAAAAAGTAAGTAAATATCAATGTTTTTTTAAGTGGTGTTTTCTGACTTGTATATGGTGTTTATGGCATTACGGTATCATTTTATGGACTATTCTAAAAAGAGTGAAAAATAGTCATGTGGTGTTTGTGGTGTTTTAAAACGCCATAAGTTGTGTACCCCCCTACTTTTTCACCAGAAACCACTGCTTTCTTATGGACTTTAATTCGCAGTGTGGTGTTTCTGCTCCATCGAAATAAGTAATTGCTCCCTTCAGATTCTTGTAAAAGGTGTTTCTACCAGCAACTCTGTATCTGCATTCATCGCACCATTCTTTGTATATCTCATACACTCTGTTTGCTCTCATTGATGTAAGAGTCATGCCGTTATCAATCCAGTCGAACTCGTTGAGGAATTCGATAACATGGTTGCTCTCGATAGCGAACTCGTATTCCAAATCCTTGTCCTCATCTATCTCGCTGAATCTGTAGCCATTCTCAATCAGTCTGACATAACCATCAATGCTCCACCACAATACTGCAGGCAGCACATCTTCGCTTGTGAGGAGTGTGTCAATTCCTGGTATCGCTCTGAATACATGGATATCATCCACTCGTGACTCGTCTGTAGTGAATGTGTTGATGAATTTGTGCTTTGTACCCTCGAATCTTCTGAGCCATCCGCCGTTGCTTTTGTTAGCCCTAGGCAGTTCGTTGCAGTCAATGAATATCTTGCATCTAGGCTTGAATTCAATACGTGGCTTGCCTTTCACATCTGTAGAGATGACATCGTTTGATGTGATCGCCTTGAAGATAGGCTCTGCCTCCTTGATATCACTTGTCGCTTCGTGACAGAAATTTACATACTTGCCTAATAGCTGTAATGTGTCAAAGCGTCCGCCTAAACGGCTTAATTCTAGAGTACTGCATAATTTTCCGTCACCTAGCAGTGCACTCAGTACCTTTGTCAGTACGCTCTTGCCGTTGCTTCCGTTCCCATAGAACAGGTACGCCTTGTCCTGTATGCTGTGTTCCATGAACACCGAGCCGAAGTACTCTGCAAATCGCTTGATCAGTTTCTCATCACTGCTAGTTGTGCTGCTTAGGAAATCCTCCCAGTCCTGGCTGTATGCATTCTCTCTGTACTCGTAGTTGAGTACATAGTCGTTGAAGTCATCGGGGTTGCGCTTTCTAGTGAATCTGTAATAGCCGTCAAATGGGTTCTCCGTGAAATACAGTGTACCGTTCTTGAGATTAAGACAGTTCACCTGGTTAGGCAGCGTATCATCATATACGATTGTTCTGACCTTGTTCAGTATCGCTGATTCAAGATTGAACGATACATCGAACATCTCCATGATTCCCTGTCTGATGAGTGCATCATCGCATCTGCTCCAGTACGTGCCGTTGAATCGGTAGAAGCCTAGAGATGGATTACATCTTAATTTATAGTCATAGTTGGCAATAAACTCATGGGCATATTCATCATTTGTCTTGCCTCTTGTCAGTTCCCTTCGTATTTCCTTCATTTCCTCGCCGTCAGCGCCTAAAACTTCCTTGGCATACTGCAATATGGCTTTCTTCTTAACTCTGCTCATATAAGGACTGTGTGCCTTGTAGACATACTCCATCAGTTCATCCATATCAGACATGGTAGTCTTCAGATACCATAGCGTGCCGTCCACCACATGATCATTCAGCAGTGTAACAGGTGAGATGCCGGCGCAGTAGCAGTCGCTCACATCCTTGCCGTACTCTCTAGGAACGTTGACTATATCGAATGGAATATTGTGCTCGAACAGCTGCTTTGCAGTTGCTGTTGTGAACTGGACACCTCTTCCGTCGTTATCGTAGCAGATGGCAACACGCTTGAATTTCTTGGCAATCTTGCATAGATACTCCGTCTGCTTGTTAGATAGTCTTGTGGCGCTCGAGAGAACTCTGTAGCCTTCCTGGTAGAATGTCAAGAAATCGAATACTCCTTCTGCAATGACGATTGTATCATTGTCGGTATAAGTCTCACTTCTGTTAAGTGTATCAAGACCGTACAGTGTATTCTCCTTGAATGCCTCCTCCAGGTATGGCTTCTTATATTTAACGACATTGTACTGACTTCTGTTTCTAGCGCAGTAATAGACGCAGCTGTTGTTCTTGAAAATAGGGATGATGATACGTGGTACATCCACCATCTCACCATTAGGTGATTTCTCCTTGAATACATGACTTCCTATATAAAGGTTATTGATGGTGCTGTCCTTGATCTTTCTTTGATGCAGATATTCTATATCCTCTTCTGTTAAATCATTGTGCCACTGCAGTATAGCATTATTCCATTCTCTGTAGTTCTGCTTGTATTCTGTATCATTGAATGCAAGATTGAAACGATGGCACATATCCTTGAATGCCATAGACTTATCACCATCATACTTTGCATACGCAAGCATGTCTGTAACATCTCCTCCGACACCGTCACTGAACGAGAACCAGGAGTCCTCGCTTACCATGACACTGTTGGGATTATGCCCTTCATGAATAAAAGAGGGGCAACGATATGTGCCCCCGTTCTTGTGCAGTTCGATGCCCAGTTCTGCAGCGAGTTCAATGCAGTTTATATTCTGTTTTATTTCGTCATACAACCTCATAGTAATCAATGTCCTTTCCTATAAATTCCTTGTATTTCTCCACATCCAGCACATCACTCAGCTGTATCTCACCACTGTCGAGCTGCTCTCCAAGTCTTTTGAGCTGTGCCACCTCTCCGTTCTTCGCATAGAGCATATTATTTGGATAGCATTTCTTTCTGAACAGGAAATACATGGCCCGTCTATACTGCTTGAAGTCGCAGTCGCTCGCAACCCATACATGATAGTTCATCTTTGCGAAGATATACCAGTACCTTCTGAATGCCTTCTTGTTAAGATAGAAGTCAAGCGTATGTCTTGTTACATTAGGCTCGTTAGTGAAGAAGAATTCGTTTATCTCATAAATCGTACCTTCGAAGACAACTTCGTTTGTTGTCTTATCTACTACTATCCTGTCTCTAGCGAATGTCTGTGTAATAGGCAGTCTCAATTCGTTTCTGATGTAGTTAGGATATGAGCCGTACTTTTTCTTGAAGTACAGTTCCTTGACGCCTAAACTCTTGAGTTCCTCGACATACGGTGGTCTATGCTTCTGCTTGTAGAAATCAAGTATGATCTTTCTATACAGTTCACCTCTGTAATCACTCATGACTAATCACCACCTTTCATATTATCTGATGAATCTTTTCTGAAATTCTCTTATTGTCTCTCGACCAGGTACGCTGCTTTTATCAACTTTCTTGTATTTTGAATTGACCGTATGTATCAAGAAAGTATATCTGTTAGTTCCCATGGCTGATTCGATATTATTGTAATACTTGTTTGAAACCATCACTACATCGTCTATGTCGATTGTTCTTCCTTCGAAGTCAAATGTGCCGTGTTCCTTTTTCGGTCTGAACTCCTTAAGGTATCTAAGCATGTCTTTGGCTAAGCGTTCATCATAGAACTTCATCGAATGAATCTGTTTTCCGTTATGAAAGAACTTAATCAGCCATGCATTTCCTCTCATATTAAAGTCTGCCGATTCCATACACCACGTGACATTATCCAGGTTAATCAGATAAAAGCGATTCTTCAGTGCATAGAACTGTGCTGAATTGACTGGATTTCTGAATGTGCACCACACTTCTGCTAGTCTTGCCATTTAAGATTCCCCCTTCCCACATTACCACATAGCATACAGCACAAGCAGTAGCGTGATAGTTATCAGTCCAGCAAGAACGAAGAAATCTCTGTTCGAGTGTTCCAGTTCTTGATGCAGTTTATCGTTCTGCTCCAATAGTTTGCCGTTGATCTTCTGCATATTATCGATTACTTTTGTCAGTTCTTCATTGTCCATCATTTACATCTCCTTTGACTATATCTTTATCCAGCGCAGTACAGATATAGCGATAACTGCGCCTTATCATTTCGAAATTTATCATATCGTTTATTAACGATTTATATAAATCCGGCACTTCATCTTCTAGCCTGTGCATCTCTTCTGTTTCTTCTGTCATATATCCATATAGCAGTTCAAATAATGCCTTCTTTTCTTTTGTTGATAATGGATTTATTTGATTCACCCTGTAGATTAATGACATGTCTGCTCCATCATTTACTAGATTATTTATGATGTTTGTTGCTTCTTCATACATAGGATGCTTCTGTATGAGGTAATTCACTGTCAGATAATACTTATCAGCATTTGATGATAAATCGATATCACTTTCTTTGTACGCTTTTTCTATTAGATATCTGTACAGAAGGAGTGCTGTACTGCTCTTTTCTTCTTTTGATAGTATTCTGAATATCATTTGGTTTCTCCTTTCTCAAGCAATTCTATAATCTTATCAAACTCTGTTTGATTTGGCTTAACTCTAGAATGAGGAAAGACATTAAGACTAACCTGTTTATATTCCGGTCTCATCAGATCATCAAGGACAAGATTGCATAGGTATTCTAGTCTCATTCTTTCGTCATTGTAGTAATCCACTTCACACATAGATAAGTACTTAAGCCATAGTTCCTTGTACCATACCAGTTTGATATCTGCTGGCGTTAGTTCGCTTTTCTTCTGCATCATTCTGTTTCCTCCTGTTCTATAGGATATAGAGTAAGTATTGCACACTGTTCCTGTGCATACGCTCTATATCCTATTATTCTGTATCTGCTTCTTAGTTCATCGATTACATCACTTAACTGTCTCATTGAATAGTAATCGACTTTCTTGTAAATATACTCATTCATCTGTATATCACCACCATACTCGGAAACGGTGCTCCTGTAGTTGCACCTCCGAATTTCAGTCTGCCTTTTACAAACCTTATTTCTGCCTTTCCATAGATATAGTTGTGAAACCACCTGGTATCCGTTCTAGACGGAACAAGCATTACCACGATGGTGTTCTCTTTTCTTGACTGTTCGTATGAGTATTTGACCCACTTACCAATCTCTCTGCCGTAGGGAGGATTACAGAACACGGTGTGCCCCCCCCAATCATGTGAGAGACCGTCTTGCTCTTTTGTATAGAATTTCTTGCATTTATGATTCTGCTCATCGGCACATGGATCTAGCGTAAAATGAAATTCATTGTCGAGCTGGTCAAAAAAATCCTGTGGTGTAGCCCATTCATCTGTCTTCGAGGAATAGTGTACAGCCATATTAGCCAATACAATCACCTCTGAACATATTACCCATGATTGCTTCTAGCACATTTACAACAATAGAGTTGCCAGCCTGCTTATAAAGCTGTGTGTCTGAACAGACTGTTCGAGCCTTGCTGAAGTCTTCATCATCAAACCCCATCAGTCTCCAGCACTCTCTAGGTGTCAATTTTCTAATTCTGATGTTCTCCATGTTACTGTCCTCCGTAATTACTGCCTGCTGAGGACTAGTGCTGAGGGTATTTGCCTTGCCCTCGCACACTCTTCCTCTTCTTGTCTTGCTGTTTGGATAGGCAATGTTAATGCAGTCTCCAATGGTTGCTTCTGCGAATCCTTTCTTGGTTGCTTCGGCGATTCTGACAATAGGTCTATTATCCATTATCTTCACCTCATGTCCTCCCGACGCTCTAGTGGTAATGGTAGGACACATTCCATCCATTCCGTAGATGCGACGAGATTGTTCATACTTAATGTTTGTGTATTCTGCTACAAGATTGCATCGTTTCATTCTTTGCTACTCCTTTATCATCATAGGACTTTTATAATCGCACGCAGTAAGTGTTCTAGCTGCACCCTTAGGGTCATAGACAGTGTTACTCTGATGCTGAGTGCCATTCTCTGTTTTCTTTATATATCCTACTTGCCTCACAATGCCGTCTGTAGGCTTTTCAATCAGTTTAGATGACATTTCATCAGAGAGATAATATCGTTCATCAACATTGTCTTCCAATATGCTACTAACACCTTTTTCTGTAATATGGTTAGCGGTGTCTCTTGTTGGAATAGTTGTTACTGTGGTTGCAATCTTTGCTTCTTCTCTCTCTACAGGAGAGAATTTGAATCCGTAGCCTTTTTCCTCATTAATCTGATTCTTCGTGAATCTGCGTTTGACGCATTCGCTTGAAAGGAAATACTTTTCATCGATATCTTCAACAGGTTCTAATTTATCCATGAGTACTGTGTCTGATTCAATCGGTGAAGGGAATGTATAGCCTGTATCGATATCCTTTCGAATACTGATGCAGAAGACTCTCTCTGTTCTGTGGGATGCCATAATCAACTGCGTTAAGTACTTGCCAATAATTGTTGTAGCCTAAGTTATCGAGCCATTCGAGCCATCCTTCAAAATCCGGTCTGAATTTCTTTCCTACTAGATTTTTGACATTTTCCATAATTAGATATTTAGGGAGTGCATCATCTGACTGGGCTTGAGCAAGAAGTCTCTGAACTTCATACAATAGTCCACTTCTTGTCTCACCTTTTACGATTCCCTTCAATTGTCCTGCTAAGCTGATATCCTGGCAGGGAAATCCATATGTCCACAAGTCTGCATAATCAAGTCTTTCTACCTTTGAGATATCACCATAGTTTCTAGTTTCACCATAAATGGCGTTATATGATTTGATTGCATATTTATCAATCTCGCTGATACCCACAATTTCATGTGGGATGCCAAGACGAATCAGAGCCTTTCTGAATGCTCCAATTCCGGCAAATAATTCATTAACTGTTAGCATTAAATCCCTCCTTATCTTCCAACGACTTTTGATAATAAGTCTTCATACAATTTTTTGAACATATCTCTTTCAGCAGTAAGTTGGATTTCCTTCTGCATTGAGGCTAATCCATTATCATTATTAGGTTCTGCATCGTTAACAGATACCACTGATGCATTCATGCCTAGAGAACGTCTTAATCCACGTTCAATTCCTTCCATTTCTTCATCACTTACAGTTCTCACATAAGTACCGATTCTATCCTTTTCAACAGTATGGATAGTTTCGCAGAGAGCAGTAGAAGGTGTTTTGCAGAACACATCTACATGAGTAGGCATGTCTCTCTTGATTTTTGTTGTAAGATAGACAACCTCAACATATTCGCTTCCTCTGTTTAGGTGGTCATCTGATACGATTACACCAGGTCTTCCTGTAGTATCGTAAGAATAAGAATCGTTGAAATTCTTAGAATATGTGATATAGAAGATATCTCCTCTCTTAACTTCTCTTGTATTTAGACTATAGTTCATAATAATTCTCCTTTATTTATTCTTTCCAAAAAAATCCAATAGCAATAAGTATGATTGTGCATGTCATAAGCAGAATGCCTATGATATCCATGACTGCATCGTTCATCTTAATTGCCTACCTTTGTAATCTTCTTGAGTTCTTCAAGCATTTTTGTGATATTCTTTTCACTTGCCCATGCTTTCTTCACTCCCATGTTTTCATAGAATTCCATAACGCCATCAGCATATGATTGGTTTTGCTTAATACATCTATCGTATTCAGCACGCTTGTTACGTGCATCAGCGTATTTTCCCCATTCACTGACATCGTTCATAGCATCATTAATAGCCATCCATAAAGACTCTCTCATGCCTTGGTAGTACCTAAATGAGGCGATATACCAGTTTTCTAAAATCTTATACTTTGCTTCCAATTCATTGCAGTACTTTTCTAAAGCCTTTGAATATCGAACACTGTTAACGTGACCATCCCCAAAACGATCCCACTCAATAAACTCTTCTTGCTTAGGTCTTTTAATCATCTTCATTCATCTCCTCTGCAATTAGTTCCATTACTCGGTCATGTAATTGTTGAACTTCATCAAGTATCATACTTTTCGTTCTTTCTGACGATTTTTGATTGATAAGTAAGGAGATGTTTTCTTCTTGGAGTTCCTTACACTCCTTGTTTAATTCTTTATAATGTGCTTTTAAAGTTTTGTAATCATTTAGAAGTCTGTTGTAATCTTTGGCGTGTTCCAATAACTTCTCGCTTCTATCGAGCTGCTCACAATATGTCTCTCTCAACTCATTTACCTTTAACGTGTCTTCGTAAACCCTTTGGAGTGTTTCACCTTTATTACAAAGTTTAATCATCTTCTATGTACCCCTCCTCATAAAGTTCGCTGTATAAATTGTTGAATTTGACAACAAGTTCGTTGTAATTTTTGAGCAGGTCATCATAATCACCACGCAATTCTTTATTCTCTTTCTTTAACTTTGCCCAGTCGTAAGCGAGTGCTTCATGGGCTTCAGAGAGTGCTTCATGGGCTTCATAGAGTTCGTCATATTCCTGCTGTAACTTCTCTTCCACTTCGCAGTTTTTAAAAATTTCCTCGACAACACTTATACAGATATCAATGCCATAATTGAAATTTTCGTCTCTTTCGTCAGCTTCAATACGGCATTTTTGATTGTTCAATGTATCAATTATTTTATTTCTTAACTCAATTTTATTTGTCAGATTCATTTTTGATCACCTCACAATTACTTAGAACTTCTTGAATTGATGTAGGTTCTGAGTCTTCCCACTGCACGAATTGGAAAAATGTATATAACAATCCTACTCCAAGATATTGCCTGTTAGTTTTCCAAACCTTTGTGTCTTTAGTCGGTTTTTAAGTATAACAACATAAGCCCATTGATGCATCTCTTGCAATATATTTATAGCCTTCAGCGTTCAAAAACTTCAGCAATTCATACTCTAATCTAGTTACTTTGGTTGGCTCTTTGCATTCTGATAAAAGCCATTTAATTCTTCTTACGCTGCAACCTACGTGGTCTCCTTGATTATTCAAATTACTAAACACACAACTAGCACATTCTTCATATGTACATTTGACTATGCGATTGCTAAGCCCAAATTCGCCATTGCAATTATTTAGTATTTCTTCTCTATACTTTTCTCCATTAATCATTTTCTAATACTCCACCTTATCTAAAGCATCTCTAATCAATGTAGGTTCTGAATCTTCCCATTTGATAAATTTGAAAAGATTGTCGAACGGACCTAAGAATTCTATATCACCCGGCTTAATGTCGCTTCTATTCCAATAAACATAGCCAATGTTATCATCAGTTTTTTCTTTATGAGGTTTATTTTCGTAAATACACAAGCAACCATCCTGGTCTCTTGCAATCCACTTAAAGTGAGTGCAGTTTTCAAGATAATTCAAAATTGTAATTTCTACAAAAGTATCGCTAAAAGCAAAATTATTCATCTTTCTTGTCCTCCTTGTTTAACTTCTTGAAGATATAGTCAACACCTTCTTTAATGCTTTCTGTAGCCTTGTCTACGTTTTCATATGTTACGTATTGAGCAGCCAGCATCTTATACATTGTTTCTTCAGAAGGAGTAACTACGTACACGCTCGTAATAATGCAAGCAACAATTGATAACTTTTTGAAGGCTCGAATAAGCGCTTTTATGGTAGAAGCGTTATCCTCGCTATGATAATAAGAATCTTCTGATTTGAACCATAATGTTGCTATTCCTATACAAATCAACATTAAGATTGTCATATAAATAGCAACCACACTGACTTCTTTTAAACCTTTTAAGACCTCGATTAAATAAAAGATCCAAGGATTAATAATTGCCATCTAATCACTCCCATCTCATGTACAGGCATTCAAGAGGTATATCTTCAGCCTGTTCTAAAATACAGTCTCTTATTGAAACTAATGCATTGAGGGCGCTGGGCATTCTCCCCCAATCGTTTCCAGGTATTAGCCCAGCATACCTATAAGGGTTATACGATAATTCTTTAATTCCCTTGCCTAAGCGCTCTACTGCACAATCACATCTATAATATTCTTCGACTTTGAAATCCCAATCCATGCAACTTCTAAACAGCCTGCCTAGGTTGTAACTAGGAGAGGGATAAAAAGGACATGCGATTTCTGCAAATTTATTGCAACCTTCAACTTTTACATAAATGCCGATATCGTAACTCATAATTGTCACCCCACCTTTTTAAGTGCTCTATCCACTTCTCGATTTATTTTGAATTTTTGCCATTCTATGACTTTATCGATATCCAAGTACCCTAGAGAAACCAACTCAACGATACAGATTAATATATCAGCAACCTCTTCGTGCAGATTACGTTCATACACGCCACGAAACCCATGTCTTTTAACTTTTGATATTGCCTGGATTAACTCTGCACATTCTTCCGATGCAATAGTAAGAGTTAAATCATCGCCGTTAAGATGTGCGACTTTATCTAATTCAAGTATTCTGCTTTGTGGGAGTTTTAATAATTCCACCAATCTACTTATTTCTTTATACATTCTTTTCTTCTCCTGTAATGAGTTCTGCATTAGGTAGTCTTTCAATCCATTTACAGAAATCTTTCCATTCATCCAACTTGTGATTTCTGCGAGTTTCATAGATATTCAACAGATTTTCGTAGTTCATAGTTACTGTTCTCTTCTGATTGTAAGAAGAAGGTAGTAACTGAATCATCTGCCACCAGTCATCCTTACTATGGTCTTGGATATAAAGCTGTCTAAAAAAATTCAAACAACTTATGATATCTTTGAATGGCTTATTGAGCACATCATCATGCAAATGTTCAACGCTGAAATCATCAAGCGTGAACTCCTTATCATGAATCTTATGCATTGTGCTACAACTATTCGCTACAGTGCCGACTTTATAAGTATCAAACTCTTTCCACCAATAGAGTGGTGCAGTGATATCAACACTTACAAAAATCTGTCTTAAGAACTTTCTATGACTAGGACCAGCATGAACTAATCTTTTCATTAGTTCCTTATCTTTTTTACCTAGTAAAACAAGGTCATAATCAACGAAAGTATCACTCTTATCCCAACTGTTCATAGGGTTTCGCATACCTCTAACAGCGTGCTCAAATCCCCAAATATCTGCATATTTTAAAGTAATCATTTAACATTCCCCCTTTTAAATTGCTACTGTCAATGCAACATAAAATGCAATAACTGCCACAAGGATTCCGATTGCAGCTCGGTAGTTCTCTAGCTGTTCTTCCTTGTTAGACAGCATCTCTTCTTTATATCTAAGTTTGCCTCTTAAGTCATTGATTTCATCGCAGTATCTTTCACGGCGTTCACAGGAGCGACGTTCCAACTCACGGTAATCTTCCATCAAGTCTTCATAATCTTCATATATTGCGTTTAATTTTGTAACTTTGCTTTCGATGCTTTCAGCCTGTCTTTGAAGGTCATCTACAGGCGTTGTTATGTACGACATCAATTTCACCTCTTTCGCTTAATTCTATGTATTTGTCTAAGTACCATCTGGCCTTTTTGATATCCTCTAATCCATTCTTGTTAGCGTGACGATATAGATATTTGAATGCATTGCAGATGCAGAAGTTTTTCACCGCTTCTACACCTTGTGTTTCTTCCATCACTTCAATGCACTCAAACTTCCCTGTCTCATAATGAGACGGGTGGTTCACACAATCATTCATTTGTGTCCTCCTCTAACTTATAAATTCTAAATTTCTTATTTCCGTTTCTATATAATTTGGTGTAGAAATGGTGCAGAGACACACCAAGATAGCACGCACATTCTTGAGCATTGCCAACGCAGACACACATATCTTCTGCATCATATATCGCATACAGATTTTTCTTTTTTCTCAATCGCTATGACCTTTTCTATGTCTTCTAAGTTTCTTACGACATATACTCTATGATTGATTGATTTTAGGAATTTGTGGTAATCCTCTTGAACCTTTCTTAATCTGCTACCTTTTTTATCTGTTTTCATTTCTACCCAAAACACCTCTCCATTATTCTTTAGAACTAATAGATCCGGTGTTCCTTCAATGCCTACTTTTATAGGATTTAAAGTCTTTGTATAATAAGTTCCAACAACCATCCTGTATGGTGTGAAGCCAGCTTCGGACAGCTCCACCATCACCTTATTTTGAATAATATGTTCTAGCTGCATATTCCCTTCAACCTCATTTGGATATGTACCCATGCGACAGAGTAGCCACGTTCTCTAGCGATTCTCATAAGTTCATCACGACTTCTAGCACGGCCAACTTCCATTCTCATTTCTTTTTTCTTTCTGTTTAGTTCTTCGACTTCTTGCTCTTTTACCACTCTCAATTTGACTTCTTCCATCTGCTTCAGTTCTCTACCCTTGACTTCGTATTCATATCCGCAGTAAGGACACTTGTCAGCGGTCTTGAATACCTTGAAGCACTGGGGGCATGTACGGATAGAAAATGACCCATCGTCATTTATCATTTTCTTTTTCTTTGCACCGTCCAAGGACCATTCTCTGTCACTTGTTGGCAGACCATGTCTCTGAAAGTTTCCTACATAATCGATGATAACTGCCTTCTTTCCTTCTTTTGGAGTGAGACATCTCATTGACTGCTGAATGTATAAAGCAAGTGACATTGTCGGTCTGAGTAGTAAGCAGCACTCGCAGTCCGGAACTGTAATCCCTTCGCTGATCAGCCCTACATTGCATAGTATTTTGAATTTGCCCCGTTTGAAATCGTTCATGACTTTCTCACGCTCGCTCGATGGTGTGTGACTATCTAGATGAACCGCGCTCACACCGTTCGAAATAAACAGGTCTCTAACCTTCCTGCTATGCTCTATAGATACGCAATAGGCGATGGCTTGCTTGCCATCAGCAAGTTCCTTGTAATACTTGAAAATATCGCCATAGACGCAGTTTTTAGTGAATAGGTCTTGTAGTTCACTTGTACGATAATCGCCTCTCACAGTCGCCATATCGCTTGTGTCGATACCGATATTAGGCGCATAGTAGTCATAATTGCTGATTGCTCCTCGTTCCATTAATTCGTTGGCTGTTATTCTCTGTACAATACAGTCAAACAGCGATAATCTATCACCGTTCAATCGTGTAGGGGTTGCAGTAAATCCAACCACAAGAACCTTGTAATGATTGCATACCTTCTTGTAGCTGCTCGCCTCGCTTAGATGACATTCATCAATGAAAATGACCGATGGTTTTTCACGTTCGTCTAAATGATTGGCTTCTGTAAAGACACTCGCAACTCTAGCATTTGTTATGCTTAACTCATTAAGCAATGCTTTGTGCTGCTTCATCAGTTCTTTTCTATGAACCAGTACCAAGCCATAACCTTTTAGGTTTTTTATCATCTCAGCCATGAGAAACGACTTGCCACTTCGGCAAGGCATCTGAATAAGTATTCCTCTCTTGCCTTGCCTAATGGCTTCTACCGTTTTCATGTATAGGTCTTCTTGATAATCCCTTAACATTTAATTCCTTAGCATTAGAACTGAACATCATCAAGTGAATCAATTGATGGTGGTGTTAATGACTTTGGCTTTGTATTGGCATCACCAGGTTCTTGCCATGCTGGTAAGTTCATTGCCTGTTTCTTGCTTAAGAAATAATGAACACCTGTACGGTCGCCTCCGTACTGGTCTTTTTCTTTTCTTGTCTTTAATGCGCCGACTTTACCGACCCACTGACTTGCTTCCATATTCCCTCTAGGAATACCAAAGCTGTCATAAATAGACTGTAATTTCTGGTTTACGATTGATGCATGAGATGCATCAAAAACAAGGTTGTAGAATAGTTTCTGATTATGACCACTGATATCAAGCATCAGACTGATCATCGGTTTCCCTGTTGATGTTGTTGTTTCTTCTGCCGTCTTGATGCGACATCTGTACATACCTTGAGGCAACTCAATAAACTCGTTTTCTACCTCTTCAAATCCCCAATTAATTGCCATTATTTATTTCCTCCTGTACTGAATAAGTCTTCCTGTCTGCACGCTTTTCTATCGTCGTGCTGATTTTTTGCATAAACATTCTTTGTTGAAAGAAGTCTGATTACTCTTTCACCTATTGCAGTGATTTCTAGATGACCAACCACATCACATAGACCACATACATTGTCTCTAGCACTCTTCTGAATTCTAGGCATGAATGATGTATACTGTTCTCCTGTCGGCGAAGTAACATCCACTAACTCCTGCCATGCAGTTAATAGAATTCTCTTCTGTAATGTTTTTAGGTTTCTGATGATTCTAGCCAAGCCGAACTGAAATTTCTGATAGTCTCCCTGTGAAGGAACTCCATCGTTTCTTCCAAGCTGACCATAGTAAGATAGGATGCAGCTCTGCAATTCGCTTACGTTATCGATTGCGATATTGTCATATTTATCCGTATTGCTTGCTAACCACGCAAGTGCTTCGTTCATGCTGTTTACAATATCGTCTACATCGATATCAATAATTAGAATTCCTTTAGCATTTGGACTGTTCTTTAAGACGCCACTTGTCTTGTCGATATCCAAGACAACTGTCTTACCTGGCAGTTTACCGATTGTTGTAGTTTTTCCATCACCAGGTTTTGCATAAAGCAGACAGGTGAATGCTTCTTTTTCAATGTTATCTGCTGTGTAAGTTTTTAAAGCCATTTCTTTTTACCTCCGTTTTCGTTTAATTCTTCGTTTGTTGATGACTTCTTTTCGAAGTCAACTAACGTTTCAGCATCTCCGTTATAGTTGCTGCAGATGCCCGAGAAAGGACAACCAAGAATAGAACACGCTCTATCATTTCTGTAGAAGAACTTCTCTCTGTCACATCTTTTGATTTCCTTAGCCATAGCAACTAGGTTCTTTCTCTGTTCTTCTAGTTCTTCCTTTGTACGACTTACAGTGAATACTCTGATCTTTCTTTCTGTATCTTCGTCATACCATGCTTCACAACGTTCAATGTATTCATCTAATGTCTCTGTCTTCTTTAGACGAATTGTTGGCTTAGTGATTACTGTGTAAGTGACTGGTCTAGTTTCTTCCTTAGCAATCAGATAATTACTTACCTGGTCGTTCATGAAATCAACCTTGTACATATACTCATCGGTAATGTAATTGCCTGTTGTTTTATGCTCGATAAGTCCATCGACAGACACTGCATCAATCTTTCCTTTTAGATAGATCCCTCTCGCTAGTCGATATCTGAATTCCTGTTCAACATCGACAATCTCCGGCAACTGAGGGAGAATATACTTGATGAATGCTCTTGCCATCGCATCCGTATAATCATGACTTTCAGTGAATGAGCCTGTGGTAAGGATTTCTTCTACCTTTGCGTGATAGCTGCTTCCTATTACTAACGCTTCGTTTTCTTTCTTAGGCTTAAGTAATTCTCTGTATTCAAACCAATATCTTCTTCTACAGTCCTTGAAGTTATTGATCTGACTTGTTGTGACTTCGTAAATCATTTTGTCTACCCCTTTCTTCTCGCTTACTCGTAAGCACCTAGAGCCGTGGGATGGATTTTGGAAAATGATAGGAGAAATGACAAATGAGAAAATGTCTTACAACAGTCTTGCTCCCACGGCCGTAGATGCTTACGAATCTACTTTCTTTATTTATTTGTGTATTTCTTGAATAATGCTTCTATGACTTCGTCAGTTGGACTCATGTTCCACTGCGTCATATAAGATAAGAATGCCTTTCTAGGTATATGGACCGTTCTTCGTCCATTTTCTCCTTCTACAACAGAGCCAGGCATGACTCCCTGTTGGATTGCATTGATGATGAACTCTCTGCTCTTGTGAGTGAGTTCCATTGCTTCACTGACACTCATGTTCCATTCGTCCATTGAGTTCTCCTTTCTTTACGTTCGGCGATACCGTACGTTAAGATAAAAAAATAATTACAATTCCACGTCTGTATAAAGAATTTGACGAGTTGGATTTTTATCATTGTAGAAATCCACTAAATCGTAGAATGCTCCTAATTCCATCTTTGCTGGGTTTTTCTCCCACTTAAGATATGTAGGCACTGAACATCCACATAATTCGCTGGCACGTTCTACAGTTAAATCAGCTCCAATTCTAATTTGCTTTATAGTCAACATCTACTCACCTCTTTCTTTCGTAGTCCGGTACTACCGAACTCATGTCTATACTATACCTTCTATTTCGTTCGGTGTCAACATAATTTTTTAGTATTTTTTGGTTTTTTTTAACAATTATAAAATTATTTTATTTTTATTAAACGGTTGTCTACACCGGAAACCAATGTTAAAATAATGGTGAAGAAAGGAGAGAAATAAAATGAAAGACGAATACTATAAGGTGGTTGGCGCATTCTTCAAAGAGAAGCGAACTGCAAAAGGAGTATCTGTCAATGATTCTGCGATTGCAGTAGGCCACGCAAAAACGTGGTACTATGATGTTGAAACAGGTAAATGTCGAATATTTCTGAAAGACACCATAGCATTATGCGAATACTTCAATACGGATTTGAATGAATTACAAAAATATATAGAAAAGTACTACTATAATAAAAAATAAAAAAATAAATATTTAAATAAAAAAAGCACCCTAGTTGGCGCTAGGGTGCAACACTTGTAAAAGAAACCATCTCATAAAGTCCTTCTACGTGTTTAATTATATCATGATTGGCACGTTCAAGGCAAAAACAAAAAGAAAGGACGTGCCACATTATGGCTAGAAAAACTAGATTTGGTCGCAGACCGAACAATACAGGAACTGTAGTAAAGTTATCGGGCAAGAGAAGAACTCCGTTCTGCGCTCGTGTAATGAGCGATGAACGTGACATCATAACAGGAAAGAAGAAACAGATATGTATAGGAACGTTCGCAACTCGTGAAGAGGCACTAAATGCCTTATCTCTTTACTCATTAAAGAAATCCAACAGTATAACGAATGAAGAAGCAAGAAACCTTGCCCCTAATCTGTTTGATGAAATACAAAAGAAGACTCAGAAACGTGTACCGACTTTCAAGGAGATTTATGACATTCTTTATGAAGAAGATATTTCAAAACTTTCCAAGTCAGCACGTGACGGATATAATTCTTGGATTAAAAAATTCAAACTTTTACACGATAGACGAATAGACACTATCTCTTTGATGGATCTCCAAGAAATTTTTGATAACAAGGAAGTTGGTAATAGCCTACACGTGCACATGAAGGTGCTATGTTCTAAAATTTTCAAGTACGCAGTGATCCATCAGTATATTCCGAGAGACTTCGATTATACATCATATATTAGAGTAGCTGAGTACAAAGAATCAGAAAAACATTATCCGTTTACTATCGAGGAAATAAAGAAAATAAAGGCACTTGACACTTCAGAAGCGCATATCATGCTTATCTACATCTATACAGGTTGTCGAGCCTCAGAATTAATTAAGATTGATAGAAACAATATACATATAGACGAATATTGCAACGATGACGGCTCCGAAATGTATATAAGTTACATTGTCACTGGCTCAAAAACTGAAGCCGGAAAAAATCGAGTAATACCGATACATGACGATATCAAACAGTATGTAATTGATGAATTATTAAGAGACGGCAAAAGGCTCATTGATTCATGCTATGGCAATATCGCAAACAAATCAGTACTGCCAAAAATCAATGATGCGCTTGAAACCAAGCACACAATGCACGATACTAGAAAGACCTTTGCGACATTGTGTCAGATGAACCATATCGATATTTATGTTAGAAAAAAAGTCTTAGGCCACAAGATGAACGACATCACTTTTGATGTCTATACAAATGAGTCTAAGAATATACTTTACAATGAGATCAATAAAATAAAATTATAGCGTTCCAACCTGTAGAAGCCACTCTTAGGAGTGGTTTTTTTGTTACTGATTTGTTACTAATTAAGCACTTTTAACCACTTCGCACTGCTAAAAAATGGCTTAAAATCAAGGTTTTTTGATTTAAATTTATTCATCATCGGTATGATAAAATGGCTTAAATACAGGGCTTTTTGAGTGCTTGTTACTAATTTGTTACTAATTGAGCGCTTCTTAGTGATAATTTACAGTGAAAAAAGTGAAATATATAATACATAATCATTGACAATTTGTCATGCATAGCGTGTAATCTTGAACGTAAGGAGATGACAATTAATGGTTAGTAGTATTGTGCAAGAAACAGAGATTTTAATAAAATACATGGGTAGTTTCATTTCTCCATGGACCGCTAATTATATCGATGACTTATTAAAAAGTTATCATTTGCGTTGCGAGGGTGTCGAAGATGTAATCCTTGAAGCACTATATTTTAAAGCATTCGCAGAGACGATAGAAGTCGCAAAGAGTCAATTGAAAGAACAAGGTATTGAGTATGATGTACTTATTGCTGCACACGTAATAGAGGAATGACAATTTAGACAAACAAAAAAAAGGATTGGAGGCAACCAATCCTTTTTAAAATAGCAGAAACAACGATTGTCTACTAAACTTAACTATACAACTGTTATTTTAGTATTTGTTTCTGCTCATGTCAATCAGATTAACATCCCATCATCTTTTTGATTGTGTTCTTGCCAGCGACTCCGTCAGCAGTCAAGCCGTGTTCTCTCTGAAAGTTCTGCACGCATTCTTTCGTCGCATCACCGAAGATACCATCAGTCCACTTAGCATCATATCCGTAACAGTATAAAGCAATCTGCACTGCTCTAACAAGTTCCTGTCTTTCGCCCTTCTTGACATAGTGATTGCCTAAAGCATCTAATGTCTTTTCTCCAACAATACCGTCAATAGATAACTTCTTACCATAATCGAGGTTCATTGCCTTCTGAAAACATCTGATGATGTTTTTCTTAGTGTTAGGACCGAAATAACCATCCACTGCGATATTATGGTCGGCATAGTAGTTAGAACGTAACTGTCCTACTTTTACAATCTCACTTCCACCCTTAGAAGACTGTACAGCATGAGTTTCCTGTGCTCTTACTCCTAGAATTCCTTCAACAATCGCAGAAGCACATTTATCAACATTCCAATGATCCTTGTCGTTCTGATTGTCTACGAAACAACATTCTACTAATAATGCTGGGGCTTTAGCCTTTCTTAATACATATAGATTCTTAGTCTTTACACCTCTATTTCTGATGCCTAATGCGTTCGCAATATCATTTGCGATTCTATCAGCGTGAGGTTTAGCTGCTGATTTTTCATTGATTACATATACCTCTGTACCAGTGCCTTTTCCACCGTTAAGATGGATTGACACATCAAGGTTAGCCGTATGAGCGTTACACTTATTTACGATTGCTTTTAAGTTTGAATTCTGGTCTTTTCCGTTGTCATCTGTACAGTCATAGACTGTATGTCCGTTTGCACGTAATAATTCAATTACTTTGTTTTTTACCGCTCTGTCTTCATTGACTTCATCTAATAATCCACTTGCTCCTCTGCATTTAAGAGAATGACCACCGTGTACATTAATAATCATACTTTATACCTTCTTTCTTATAATTCAATTCCTTCAATTTCTGCTCTGATCTTTAGAATGCGAATATAATTTCCTAAATACTTTTTCTGCTCTTTTAAGAGTTCTAATGAGCATTTAGGAATGAATGTCAAAGTACGAGCCTCATACTTGACGGTCATATCATCTAACTTGTCATATCTGATTTTAGCCTGCCAGTACTCTGCTTTGAATCTATCTTTATATTCAGCACTGTTCATTAGTTCGATTGTGTCCTGTAATTCCATAATTATTCTCCTTTGTTAATAGCGTTTTCTGCTGCTTCTAAGCCCTTTGTTAAAACTGATGGTACGTTATCGCCAGCCTCAACAAAGTTTTCGATAATGCTTCTCAATTCGTTGATAATAAGTGATGCTAGAGTGAACCATCCCACATAAGTTGTGATAGTCAAATCGACATTAATTGTCTGACCAATCTCAATGAAAATCGCTGATGCAAGGAATGCTACTAACACCATTAGCCAGTAGCCTAACTTCTTCCAAACTCCGCGCACCCCTTTGGCGCTGTTTTCCTTTCCTGTTAATCTAGACTTTCTGATTCCTGTGATGTAGTCGATGATGTTTAGGATTAAAAACCCTACAAATAAAAACCAATGTGTACCTAATGCAGCAGTCAATACTGCTACAATAGTGCCTCCGATTGCGTTAATCGCATCCATATATTTCAATGATGTATCATAAAATTTCATTCTTTCTTTTCTCCTTTTTAAGCGTATGAGTACGTATAAAAACCGCAAATATAAACATTGTTTATGGTGTTTTTTAATGAAGTCAAAGTAAAATTGCCTTTTGTTATATCGTTGGTTACAGGGTAATATCTGATGACTAGCCCAGCGTCTGCAGCGGGGTTTGCTATAGGAATGAACATATTGCCTTTTGGTTTTTTATCGGCAGGAAATCCTGTCCACATGTACCCCATAGTATTGCCTCCGATTGGGGCGTTTACTAAGCCATCCCAATTCAGTACACATAGTTTTAATCCATCGTTATACTTGTATTTCAGTGTGACACCACATGCATTAGTTCCACAAGAGATCCAATCAGACCAGCCAATATACTTATGCTGTATTTTCCCATCCTTAAGAACAAGAATCCATGTATCAATCTGATTTTCAGTGTCAAAATCGAATGCATATCCGTTGTATGACTGCGCTTCAAGAGGCATATCCACCTTTAACTTTCCACTTTCTGCCTTGCATCCAACTCCAATCCCTCTGCCATCAGCAGAAAAATCAAGCAGCTTAAACGAAGGAGCGATTGCAGCATAAGATGCAACACCATCTGTTGTGAAATAATCCTTAACAAGTACTCTGAACGAATAGGCATTATCCGTGCTGAACTTACCAGCAGATGATATATATACCTTGTTCTCACCACTGTATGAATTAGTGTAGGTTGCAAGAGTAGTCCATGTTTCTCCATTCTTGTACTGAATCATGACATTCTTATCGTTCTTACTGTTAACAGGTGCAATCGAGAATGAATAAGTGATCTTAACTGCCGTACCTTCATCATCAGCTTTATTAGATGTTACATTCCAACGTTGTGCAGTGACATTCTTAACGGTCGGTGAATGCCACTCTGTGACACTGATATTCTTGGAAAGTGAAGCCTTCTGTCCTCTTGAATCCGTAACTGTCGATTTTAAAACAACTGTACCAGAAGATTTGAGTGGCTGGGTTGTAAAGAAACTGTTAGGACCAGGAATACTCTGCCCGTCAATTTCATTCTGATAGTAAGTGATTGTAGCACCGTTCTTCGCTGTAGCAGATACATTACACTTGACCTTAGAAACACCCTGTATAATCGTTGAAGCACCGAATCTGCTTGCAATAGCAGCATCTTCATTTGTGTATGTGATTCCTGTTACAGTTGGCTCATAGCCCGATGGCAGTACTAAATCCAATCGGCAGTAGTTAGTACCGATGTACTTTCCGGCACGATTGTATGTATCTACCTTGAATGTCATATATGAATATGACGTGTTAGTCATCTTGCTGATCAGTGAAGTTGGAACTGTCCATTTGAATTCGTCATTCCACTGATTGTCAGCAATCTGTACATTGGCATCATAATAACTGTACGAGATTACATGTCCGAAATCAGTAGATGCTCTAGGTGTCTTGATTGTCACACTGTTTCCAAAATAAACTGATGATGGAGAACAGTAAGGCTTAGTCGCTCTAGGAATGACATCGCAGTCAATGCCACCCGAAGCAGATACACTACCTACATAGTTGCCCGAAAGGGTTACCTTCAATTCCTGTGAAAATGAGAAATCAAAATGCTTCCCCCCGTTACTGTCATGAGGGATTCTAATATTAGTAACTGTCGCAAGTGTCTTTGTTCCACTTCCTCCGATAGTCACACCACCCGACCAGATGAGCACGCCATTTGCCCACATAGAGCCGTATTTAGTAGCATTTGAATTGATATTCCACTTATAGTACTTTGTCAGTGTAGCAGTCCATAAATCATAGTTTCCGTCAACATTGACACTTGTACGTGTCATTGTCATTGTGACATTACCATTGCCACCTCCAAACGCTGCACTGCATGATGCACTTGTCGCCATCAGTCACCACCTACTTTCTTAAATGTTAATGATCCATCGCTGTTAACAATGAATCCGAAGTTTCCGATTCTCAAGGAACTAGAAACTTCAATATTCGAGTTATACATTCTGTTATTTGCAAAATACGCTACTTCATCATTATTCTGAAGAATAGAGTATTTACTGTTTGTCTGCTTTGTTTTGAATTCTGAATCCTGTTTACCTATCTCGATTCCTTCTGCATTGAATCTGATATAGGTATTCAGCTGAGTCTGATTATTTGAAACCTTGTCAGAAAGGGATGTAAAGTCTTCTTTCTTTACAAACCCCATCTGAATGCTTTCTGTTGTCTGCTGAATAGTAGATACAGTAGAAGCAAGGTTTTTACCATCTGTCGCACTATAATAGTTCTCTGATACTGTCTGTAAGATGGATGTCTTAGTCTGCTCTATGGATGAAGAAGCATCCTTAGTTGCCTGCTGCAGCTGACTGTTCATGTTGTTTATTCTGTTGTCGTAATCGTCAATGATTGACTTTAGGTCATTTGCAAGCACTGGGGTGGTCGTTGTATATGTTCCATCATCCCATAATATCTTCGACCTAACCCAGTAATAATGCTTGTCAATGTAGTCATCGGGAACGCTTTTCCACCCGTTACTGCTTGCATCGGGCATTTCCGTTGCAGAATCTGATAGGTAATACTCCGGAGTGATCGAGCGAATTCCTTGGCCGTCTTCGCCATCGTTGACTCTCACGAGGGTCATGCTAGCCGATGCCTTAATCATATAATTATCCTTCTAGCTGTGCGCTGAATGTTGCCTTGTTCGTAATATCGCCGGCACCGATTGTATATGTTGCCCCTGTTGCTACTGCAGTAGTTCCACCATCCTTGTACCATTTAATTGTTCCTAATGCAGATAGAGCAGAGCCAGTCACTTCAACTCCACCCTTGTATACGTGAGCAGTTAAAGTTGTAGCAATAGCGGTATTTTTAAAGATTGTTCCACCACTTGAGGTGATTGCCATCGTGATAGCATCCTTACCATTTGTACCGTTAATACCATTTGTGCCTTTATAAGATACAGAATATGATTCAGTAGACTTACCATCTGAATAAACAACAACAGTCTTGGTCCATAGATACTGTCCGTTTGGTACGCTTGGTACTGTAGTGCTCCATGTGCCTGTCGGAGTAGTAGTACCACTTGTACTAGCCTGGTAAGTAACTGATGTTGAAGTAATGGTAACACTAGTACCGTTCGAACCATTTGAGCCGTTTGTACCTTTATAAGAGACTGAATAGGCTTCTGTTGATTTGCCGTCAGAATACTTGACTACTGTCTTAGTCCAAAGGAACTGACCATTAGGTACATTTGGAACAGTAGCACTCCATTCTCCTGTCGGCTTAGTTGTTCCGCTTGCACCAACCTGGTAAGTTACAGAAGTGGAACTTACAGTAACACTTGTACCATTCTGCCCTGTCTGCCCTTTGAATGCGATAGAGTAACTGAATGTCTTGTTGATAGTAATATCACCGTCAACAACGATAGGAATAGTAATAGTACCACTCTTAGTTAATGCAGATGTTGCAGTAACTGTGATTGTTGGCATTGGTGACTTGCCGTCAGACACTGCTGAGATTCCTGTAGGGCATGTAATAGTTCCTACGGTACATGGAACCTGTTCACTACCGCATAATGCCATTACCTGTGTAGTAGTTGTCTGCGTACCGTTTACAGAAGTAGTAGTACCTAAGAATGTATAGTTGTCATTAGTTAATACAACCGAATAACCATCGGTTAAGTCGATAACGTCAATCTGATTGACCGCTTTAATTGCCATAATTTTCCTCCTAAATGTTTAATTCGCAGTTGAATACTGCCTTGAATTTAATGTCTTTTGCTGAAATAGTGAACATGAACCCGTTATCATTCAATCTCGAATCATCTAACGGTATCTTGCTGAATTCAGTCTCTCCATGCTTTTTAATGAGCCACTGAAGATATGCATTATCTCCAAATGTTTCTCTCAGCTTTGAAGAGTTATCAATAACAACTCCACCCACATAGATATTTACTGTGAATATAGTTGCAACATCGCTGTTCTTGAATGTCGTGCCATTTGATGATTCTATACACAATAATATAGAATCCTCGCCCTTCGCTCCTGTAATACATGCTGGAGTACTATATGTGACAGTATTGTTGATCGTCGTAGCAGTTCTCTGCCATATATAGATTCCAGGGCGCCAAGTCGGTGCAGTCTCTGACCACCCTGTTTCGGGAGGTGTAACTCCATCGCTCGAACTAGCATACTCACATACGAATTTCTTAACAGAGCCCTGTGCTTCTTTAAGCGCTTCATCAGCCTTGTTCTCGACTCTTTCAAACGCTCTAATTTTCACTTCGCCCTTTTCGTTCACGTATAGGCTAGGGTTACTTATCTCCCCCTTATCGTCTCTTTCACCTATCTTAATAACACCGTTATCAAGGTTAAGTTCGAACATCTCTCCGGTTATAACGCCAGTCGTGATAGCATTGGCACTGAAATTTCCTTCCAGGTCAAATGCAATCTTTGTGAATGTTTTTCCACCATCAACACTGTAGCCAAGACCACCACTAGAGAATTTCCACATCTTAGTGTCATCACGTAGTGTCGGCGTATTCATGATAGACCAGCCACTAGGCTGCCCTTCTTCATTGAAGTCTACTCTGTAGTAGCCGCCATTATGCCCTAGAATGTTCTCACTGTTTGTCTTGAGTGCATTTGTGAGTGTGTTGTACAATCGCTTTACAACTAACTGCGTAGGCGAGTTTGATGTACTCATTACAATCTCGCCGTTCGAGCCTTTGCAAGTAATACTGTCCTTCATACCTGTCAGAGTGATTGTATGCTCACTTAGAATGACATTGTGGAATACACCATTGTTATCTTCTACTTTGATGATGTCACTTATCTGAAGTGATGGATTTCCTCTCCATTCAACGGTTGATGGACTATAAGTTAACCCGTTCACTTTCTTGTATATTCCATCGAGAACTTCCTGTGTCATGTATGGATTCTCAAACGATATGCCAAAGCCGTTACCACTAATCAATCCATTGCAGGACACGCTTGTGACCTTCACATCATTGTCGGATGTTAACTTGAATCCACTCTGAAACTGATTATCCCATTTAACTTTAAAGCCACTGTCTTTAAACCAGTAGCCTATCAGTTTGTTTGCTTCGTTCATGCGACCATTCAATCCTATGAGTCCTAAGCAGTAGCCCATAAATGTTTTGCATGTAATGTTTTCCTGGTAGCCATCCAATGTAATGCTTGGGATATTTTCAATTGCAGATGTTATATTGCACTGTCTGCATATATCTTGTATTACTTCTTCTAATAACGCTGGATATTTAATGCCCGGCTCGTATTCTGCATTCATTCTATAGATGCTATCGTAGCCGCTGACAGTCACAATCTTACTGCCCATACTGCTTTCTATCTCATCTATATAGAATGTTCCTTTATCCACAAACTCATATTCACCATTCACAAGCAGTCCACTTTGAATGCTGAATATTCCGTTTTTTAAAGGGATTGTATCATTAGGCATTTCGAACTCCACGACTGCCTTCGCACTGTTGAGTTCACCAATTGTGACTTTTTCATCAGAATTCGCTATCTCATTCAGTGAAACAGAGATAACTTTATCATCATCCAATAAAGTATCTCCGTTGAATTTCACTCTTGCTTTAATGCTTCTATAAGGACCAACTATAACATCTTGATATTGTCTGCTTGTGTTAATCATCATTGCCCCTCCTTCTGATTATTTCTCGGTAAGGTTGAATGTTATACTATCCCATATCCATTCTTGACTTGCCCTATCATATTTGAATATCTGACAGTTTCTGTCACCGACATAAGCTGTCATCGTTCGTTTTCCAAGTTCCGGATCTAGGTATGTGACAGTAACGAATTCATCCTTGACGGCTCGCAACAGGCGTTCTGCCTTTGACTGCGGAATAGCAGCGAAAGTCAAGATGACTTTTTTCTTGACCCCCGCTCTATCTCGTAGCATATCTCCGTTTTGGTTTCTTCCGCTTCCGTCCTCCCTGTCAACATCACTTAGCTGTACTTCGTATTTGCTAGGGAAACACCCGTAGCCGTTTATTACTAGAATATATTCCACGTTGTCTCCCTCCTTTTAGAATAATAAAGGACTATGTCCTGTCTGTTTGACTTTGCCATTATGGTATTCGATGACAGACTCACCGATTGCTCTGCCGTTAAGAACGTTCTGTACTGTAATTCTTGTAGTACCACCATTACTAGGACCATTTACGCCAACCATCGCACTTCTTACGGCACTTGCGATACCCTGTACAATCTGATCGTTATTCGCAACAGCAGTTCTGCGCCCGATACGACCTACTAATTCCGGTCCGGCTTCTCGAGCAACGAACATCTGACCACTGTCCGGAAAACCACCTCGAGCGAATAAACCAATGTCAAATCCGAAATCGCCGATTTTAAATTTCTTTTTATCCGTCTTAAGGTTTAATTTCATAGACTTAAAACTAGGAATTGAACTCATGAATCGGCTAAGAATGTTGTCAGCCGATTTTGTGTCTACTTTAAAATCTGCTTTGTGAGATTCGAATTTCTCTTTGCTCTGCTTTCCAACCTTGCTTGTTTCGTTGCTGACTTTCGGTGCTCCGTCATTTATCTTTTTGGCTAACTTGTCAATATAGTGCTGACCTTGCTCAGTACCGTTCTTTTGTGCATCTTTCAATTCCTTCTGATAGCGCTTCGCATCTTTACTATTCTTATCGATGCCGTACTTATCAAGCATAGCCAGCAATGTATTGTTCTGAGTATTTTTAACTGCCTTTATATCTTCTGACTGCTTCTTAAGGTTGTCATACTGCTTCTTTAACTCAGCCTTATCAGCTTGTGTTAATTCAGCACCTTTTGCTTTTGCAGTAGAAAGCATCTGCTCGTAAGTCTTGCCTTGACTGAATGCTTTCTGAGCCAAGTCACCAAGCAACTGAACTCTCGCCTGTTTGCTTGCTTCCTGTTCTGTCTTACTTAAGGTCTGCCATACTTTTCCGTTTTCATCGCACTTGGCGTTAAGGTCATTGAGGCCGTTCACTAAAGAACTATATGTATATGTGCCATCTTTCGTTAACACTCCATATTGTGCAACGATGAATGCAGTAGAACTTTCAACCGTTCCATCTGTTGCCTGGATTGCTTTATTGTACATATCGCATCCTTCGGTGATGTCGGTTAATTTATTCGTTGCATTTTCTACAGCGCTGCTATATTGATCTGTCACCTTTTTCTGATTTTCAAGTTCATTTCTAAGGTAAATAGTAGATCCTGTGTGATTTGCTTGAGCATCAAGAAGTCTTTTTTCAAGTTCTGCTTCTTTCTCTTTAGATTCATTGAGTTTGCTAGTTGCTTCTGCCAATTGCTTTTTGGCTTCTACTCTCTTCATATCTGCTTCAGCAAATTCTTTGCTATACGCTTCAATTACTGCCTTTCGCTTAAGGGCTTCAATAGTTTCGTTGATTGCATCTTTTTCCTTGCCCCAATTAGAAATCACACCGTCATGAATCTCAATGTTAGTTCCTAACTGACTGTTAAGTTCATCAACGAAGAATTGTGCCTGTTTTACACTTCCTGTGATTTTGCCGTTCGCATCAACAATGTTATACAATTTGCTAGCATAGTCCGCAGCTACGTTAGCGTTCTTTATGCCATCACTAGCATTATTTCTCGCTTCTTCGCTGGCATTTTTCCACTCCTTGGCTTGTTCCTTTAATCCATCTGATAGTCTTTTCGCTGATTCTAACGCATTTTCCTGTGCATCAGAATTATCCTTAACTCTGCTTGTGAATATTGCTAATGCAGCGACTGCGATAGTTATAGCACCAGCAACAGCCACTAATGGATTGGCTGCAAGGAACGCAAATGCACCACCTAATAAACCTGTTGCAGTTGTTGCTCCACCTTCAGCCACGGTCAATACGCCGAGTTTAGTGCCTAATGCAGTAACAGCGGTACTAACTCCACTAAGTATACCGTTGGCATCATTTAATCCTTTGAAACCAGTGACTAATGTATCAAGTGCCTTATGTGACTTAACAAAATCCTGTACTAAAAGTTCAAGTGCAGAGATTCCTTCGCTCTTGAAGAGTTCAAATACCACCTTCAACTTGCTTACGGTACTGTTTACATCATTCAAGTCATTGATTACCTTGCCCCACTTCATAGAAGCGATAAGCGTTGCTACAGTAGTGGTTAATGCTGCTAATAATGTTTTTGACTGACCGATAGCCATCAATGTTTTTCCTAGTGCACTGATACCGACCAAAATAGTGTTCCCCACTAATTTTTCTAGGGCAATACCTAACTTTTCAAGGAAAGTGATAAACGGTCTTAAATTCTTAAGAGCAGCACTGACTCCCTTTAAAGCATCAGCTAATGCACTGACTACTTTGGGAACACCCTTTTCAATTCCCCATTTCATCAATGGCAACAGTACATTTTTGAAAGCATCACTTAGATATTTTCCTACAATATCTGAAAGTTCTTTAAAAGCCTTTGACAAACTATAAGCACTCTTTAACGCTGGCTTGAAGTCAAGGTAGAAAGCAAAATTGCTCAACTGCTCACTAATGTCTTCAACAGAATGAAGTAAATTATTTGCAGCATCCCATAGATTCTGAATGATCTTCGTTCCTAGTCCGGCTTCATCCCACGCTTCTCTGAAACGCTTTGCTAGATATCCAACGAAGTCGCATAAGTTCTTAACGATTAGCAGAATTTCACTTACCGTCTTCTTGCCTGTACCGTTCTGCCATACCTCTCCAAATGATTTGCCTATACTCTTTGTAAGTTTGAATAATTCATCCAAAGCAAACTTAAAACTGTCCATGACCGCCTTGCCATACTTGTTCCAACTGTCAGTGACAGGCTTAAATAGTTCCTTTAACTTCTTTTCTATTTCGTCTGTGTCTTTCTTTAAGCCTTTTAAGAAGTCATATTGTGGCAAATCGATATCACCGATACCACCACCGCCACCGACTCCACCAGAGCCTCCTCCACCGCCGGAACCGCCACTGTCAGAGTCGTTCTTTGGACTGTTTAGAATGTTTAATTCATCAAATCCTAATGTCTGTAGTTCTTTCTTTAGGTCTTTTACTTTCTTGGTTGCTCCACCCACTGATGAGCCTGCATCCTTAGCACTGTCTGCCATATCGTCCATAGCACCAGAGCCTTTTTCTAAGCCGCTATAATCAATGGTTGGTAATTTAAATCCGAACAAGCCTGCTACAAAACTAGCAAACTTGTTTAAAAGTTCAACTGCTACCTGTATGTAAGGAATTACTGCCGTAGCAAATACGCTCGCAATATTACCAATTGCACGTCTAAGCACATGGAACTGCTGTGTCAAAATACGTACAGCGTTACTAGGCGTATTGATTGTACGTGCCATATCATTGAATACATCTACCTTGCTGGCATTATTCATGATAGTGATGTATCTCATGATTGCCTGTGTGTTCTGATCCCAGGTACTTACGTTGCCTTGCAAGCCATATTTAAGACCTGTCTGTTTGACCATTGCGACAGACACGTTGTTACCATATTCCTTCAAACCTTTAATCTGTCCGGACATGGCACTCTGTATTTTATCGAAAGCAGTGCTTACATCTACGTTCATTAAAGAACTATAGTCATATGATAACTGTGTTAGGTTCTGCGACATTATCTGTGCTTTGTCACTTGCTACGCCAAAGCCTTCAATCATCATATTAAGTGTGCCCTGGTACTCCATCCACTTACCTGGGTCGATACCCATAGCATCACTGACTTTTTGAGCAAATGCGCTGGCACTTTGTGATGCACTGCCCATTGCGACATTGAATAAGTTTAACTGTTCTATGTATTCTGCACTTTCATTATAAAAGAAACCAAACGTCGAATTCAGTGACGAGAAAGTAGAATGTATTCCTCTTGCTCCGCTTACTAAAGAACTGATTGCTGAAAACAGTCCACCTGTATGAACCTTAGCACCTCTAGATTTAGAATTATAGGTATCTAGAGACTTGGATGCAGAGGCTACTGCACTCGGCATTTTACTAAACACATCAGACAACTGATTGCCGTTCTGTGTAAGTGGTGCCATGGCGTTTGAAATCTGATTCATCTGTCCACTGAACTTGCCTAAGTCTGCCTGGTCTAGTTTGCTGATGGTTTTAGATATATCTGATAAACTGTTCAAAGTTTTGCCAAGACCGCTTTTGCCGATTTTTTCTAAAGGCTTCATTGCTTCAGCGAGATTTCTTATTCCTTTAGAAAAAGCGTCAACGTTCTTGGTGTTTAAACCATTGACTACTTTGTCAAGTCTTGAAAGAGAGTTCAAAGTAGTTGCAATATTGCCGTCAATCTTAATACCTTGATTTAATCTTTGAAGTGCACCTGTCAACTTATCTATTGCGCTGACCGCTCCATCAACATCACTTTCGAATACTATCGATAATTTATCTATATCAGCCATATAGTCTTAAACCTCCTTCCTTAAAAAATAAGGCTCTCGGTTCGGCTCTAAACTTTATATAGATTAACGAAGTTTCGCATCCACGCTTCTGCCTGGACCTCTGCTTCTTTCTTTAATTCTTCTTCTTGCTTTGCCCCATCAAATTCATAAGGCTTATCAGTATAATTTCTGCACTGTTCCCCTTCCTTACGGCACCATGTATTGAACACAATAGCCGACACGGCATCATAGATATACATTCCATTTATCCAAGCCATCTGATTATCATAATCAAACTTCATTTTCTTGGCTTTCTGATAATAAACCGTAAGATATGGATCACTACACCAATACTGTTCATAGGTCATCCCTAACGCAAGATAATAGGGAAACCACTCATTCATTACTTTCCTATAATCATTCGTGGACGCATCGGCATCACTTTCGCCTTCTATACTGTCCACTCGATTGCGTTTTTTTCTGGTTCTCCTAGGAATTCGATTGGTTCAGAGAACATTTCTACAAGCACTGCAAATAGATGCTCTTTATTGCCAAGATTCTTTAAAATCTTTTCTCTTGTATTGATATCTGTATCTTGATGATTCATTTCAAATGAATTAATGAATAATTCATAAATCGCATCAAGTGGATTCTTAGCTGCTTTTTCAATTTCAAAGCCTTCTCCAACCATCTTACCGACAATTTCTCTTGTATAACCTAATTCATAATTCTTGCCTTCGTATGCAAACTTGATTGTTGTGCTATTTGTTTTTTCCATACTTGCTTATCTCCTCTATAAATTATTAAAAAAAGGCGCCGATTAAAGCGCCTCTAACTTATACGTTATCAGTGCTTTTTGCTCCCCATTCAGGTGCACCTGTAGGTGTGATATATAAGTTAGTTTCTAAGATGCTGTTTACTTCAATTGCTGGTAAACCTGTCTTTGATGGCTGACCACTAAAGTAAACAGATTTTGCTAACTTAGGATGCTTGATTTCAAACCATGTAGCCTTGCCTGTCTTTGCAGCTTCTTCGTACTTTCCAATTAAGGCATCCCAAACTGTAATAAGTTCCTCTGTTAGGTTTGCTGTGAATGCTAATGCTCCACCTAAGTCCTTTAAGCCTTCAATATAAGTCTTGTACTCTGTTTCCATTAGATCAGTAGATTCTAAAGTTTCGGGACTTGGATTTAGTTCCGGAACGGACTTGATATCCGGAATTACAGTGTACCCAGCAGTTGGTCTAGTGCCTGCTGTCGCTTCAACGGCATATCCTACAGTTACGCCAGCTGTGTTGATTGCTACTCCCATATTTATCCTCCTTAATATTGTGTTTCATTTTCTTTCTTATATCTCATGATTCTTCTTGCTATAGTATCATCAGCGTTAACCATCGGCTGGTTAAGCATTCTGCAATAGCCATGAGTTTTCAAAACATTGTCAATTACTAATGATATCGATTTGCATATTTCTTCTTTCTGCTCTTTATCATTAGAATAGATTTCAATGTACTGCGTAATATGAGCAACATTTTCCATCTCGTCAAATGTACTATATCGTTTGTTTACTACGTTGTTCTCTTGAATGATAGATACTGCCGGAAATCTAGGTGGTTCAGAAGATAATTGTTTTCCGATAATATAGATATCACGAAACTGTTTTCTAAGTTCATTTGCAATTTCAGCAAATAATCCATCTTCTTTGTCAATCACTGTTGAAACACCTTCTTTACAATATCAATAAGTTCTGCCCTCAAAGTCTCGTATGTGCCATGAGCGAACGGTCTAGATGGCATACCTTTTGTCCACTGCCATTTACCTTCATCACGATAATACCACCCATCATTACCGTGATTATTGACATCATAGTGATATCCGATGGTATCGTGTGGATGCGGCGAACGTGAGCCAACGATTCCGGTTCCGAATTCTACAAATAAAGCGTGTTCAGATGCATTGTAAATAGTGACTGTTTTACCTGTGCATTCATATGACACACTATTAATTAAATCGTCCTTAGAATAAGGCATAGGATAGGAATCTATCTCTCTGACCATCACTTCAAAGCCATGCTCACCGAGTTCTTTCATGAGAGCGACCTGCTTATATTTCAGTGTTTTCTTGTATTCCTTAAGACTAGAGATGGCTTGACTGATACTTTCATCGTTCAGCCTAACCTTTATATTCCTTGATTGCATATCTCTTCTCCCTCTTGCTTACTGCGACTTTTGTCACTACGTAATTGTGGGTCTCTGACGTATCGACGCCAATCCATAATCTAGAATATTCATCGATAGGACAGTTGGTATCTGTCGTAACCATCTCTCTGTCATAATCAGTATCTTTACCGAATACGTTATAATTCGAATCGCCCTTTGCTGCAGAAAGTGAAATTTTTAGTTTTGTCGGCTCAGTATAGCCGCCTATTCTGTTGCCGTATTTATCTGTGGCACTATCCTTTTGGAACAGTGCATAGTAGATTGTGAACTGATCTCTCTTGAAGTTTCTCATTTAGAATACCTTCGCTTTAGGAATAATTTCCCTTAAAAGTGCAGGCGAAACATCGGCACTTGCCCATTGTCTTGTTGTTGCATTTTCTGTGTGAGTCAGTTCTCCTTCTGCACCAGCTTTTGCAAATAATTCCACTGCAATTCTTATCTGCAGATCCTTGTATCTATTCTCAAGAATATATTCTCCGTTGTCATCAACAGGAAAATCATGATAAGGATAGCGATTTGAGAGGATGATTAACTTAGCACTTTGCAGAAGAACCACTAAATCATCGTCATCAACATCATCATCTTTTAATTTGATTCTTAGTATTTCTTCCTGTGTCATGTTTATCATCCCCTTTCATATTCACTATTCCGCTTCTTTTGCAAACTCTTTTTCAATGAGTTCCATTGCTCTGATTTCTGTAACTTTAATCACATCCCCTACTTTACGTAGGGTCTTTTTGTTTTTTGCGTCATAAAACGCTTTAATCACTTCTACTTTTTTCATTCTCTACCCCTTTCTAGACTGTAGGAATTTCATCCCCCGCAGCGAGTCCAGTAGCTGCACTCTTAACAACCTTTACAATGTAGTTCTGATTTGTTAAGGCGAAAATACCATACTTTCTTAAGAAAACTGTGTTTTCACGCTTGTTAGCATTTTCTGCTGAACGGCTTCCTCTAGTTGAAGATTCGGCTTCTGCACCCTTCTTGTTGAAGTAAGTGACTGCCTGTTTTGTTGCTACTGCAAATTCTCCTTCTTTTGCTAATGCAGATGTATAGATGTTTACGCCAGCAACTGTGCCAATGTAACCACTACGTGCATATGCTTCTACGTATTTTAATAAATCCCCTAGATTCTTACGGATTTCTGCAGTGTCTTTCTTATGAACTAATGCGAAAACGCCTAATCCTGTGATTTCAGTTGATTCGCTGATTTTTAAGTCCTTGATGGATGCTACTGCATCAACGAAAGAGTTGAAATCAAACTTGGCAGTCTCTACCTTCTGAGTGGCTTTCGCAAACTCTGCGACTGCCTTCTTCTGAGCAGTGTTGAACATGTCAACTGCCTGGTGTTCTAAGCCTTTATCAACTACTAATGGATCTTCCATTTCATCTTCATCATACCAGTCGAATCTGTTCTGTAGTGTCTCGATTGTGTATTCTTTTTCAGTGTAGCTGGCTGTAATTGACTTAGTGTTTCCTTCACCTTTTGCTACTGTTTCCGTACCATCAGTTGCTACATAAGTACGGATTTTTTTCTTCATGCCAGGTTCGCCTGTTAATGAGTTATCAACAGTACAGAACTGCATTAAGTCTAGATATGTCTGGTATTGGTCTTCGAACTTGTTTTCCAATACATAATTAGGATATGGTGTGTTTGCCATATATCTTATTCTCCTTTGCCGTAAATTGACTGATATTCACTAGGATTTTCTTCAGCGAACTTCATCTGTTCCCTTAATGACATTGTGCTTAACTTCTCTTTTGTCATAGTATCGTCGTGATTATCGTCTTGTCCTGGCGTTTTTGTGTTGTTTAACGCCTCTGCTTTGTATTTCTTGTTTAATTCAGCATTAAAAATTTCCTGCTGCTTGAAAAATGATTTCATATCACCCTCGGCTAAAGCACTAGCCACTTTGTGCGCACTCTCCTCGTTATATCCCATAGATATGAATTTTTTCTCATTTTCCATGATTGATAGTTTTTTTGTGAGATCAGCATTTTGACTGGCCAATTCATCCATCTGTCTCTGAGTTTCTTCTTTATTAATTTCTTCCTGTGATTTATTCGCATTGAGCTGCTTTCTATAATTGGCTGCTTCCTTTGCGTTTTTATCACTCTTATCTTTCATAGCGTTATATTCTCTGACTGATACAGTAGAATTATCTGCTTCTAACATTTCGATTAAATCTTCGATTGTTGTGTCTTCAGTTAATCTAGCGCCTAAAATTTCTCTTACGTTCATTTTGATTCTCCTTGCTCTTTAAAGTTTTTCTCTAACTATGTATGTGCTTTTTAAAGTTTTTCTCTAACTGTATATGTGCTCTTTAAAGTTTTTCTCTAACTCAAATATACTTACCTAAATATGCTAACCGGAATTTACGAATGACATCTGTGTATTCTGGTCATCTGTAACTGTTGCTGGGTTATCACCCTGTGGATTGCTCTGTAAGTCTTTACCATCATCATTGATGTCGGCTTTCAATTCTGTGTTATATGCTTTATCCAGGTACTCTCTGCTGTCCACATATACCTGCTGAGGGTCGCTGAATAAGTCAGCAGTCTGAATGGCAACTCTTGGATGGATGCCGAATGTCTTCATATTTAGAAGCCCCTGTGTCTTGACAAGCATATTTGTTACCTTGTTTCTAGAGAACTTGATATCAATATCTCTTAGTTTGACTTCTTCCTTAACAACTGTATTGCTTCGGTCAAGAATGTTTTTAACGATAGCGAGGAACTTCTTTTCCCCTTCATCGAACATCTCTTCAAGTCGATAAGCATCTTCCTCTGCTTCCTGCCATCCACCACTCAGCATAGATGACTGTCCTGTTGTAGAACCACTCTGCGCTTCTCTAGAAGGCATAGCGCAGATCTGCAGTAACTGGGCATATAAGTAATCACTCAGACTCTGAATTTCATTCTGATTAAGTGATGTCTCAATAGTCTTTACGGACGCTGTAGTTCCGTTTCTGCTTGTTGTGGATAATGCACCGTTCTCTCTAAGTTCGTCATAGTCTTCTTTGTTCATGTCAACGTTATCGAACCAAATGAATGACTGTACATTCTGTGCCAGTCCATTCAGTCTGTCGCTTGTGCATGTGTTGATTGCATTTAACAGGCCGATGGCTCTCTCAAAGCAGCCCATCTTGTCATAATCCTGTCGATATTCAACAATAGGAATTGCTCCGATACCATTTACGCTTTCTTCGACCTCACCGACATGTGTATCTGTGAACTGAAACACCCTGTCATTTGTGTAAGCCGTATAATGCGTTTCTTCTACAATCCCTTTATCGTTCATATCACGCCAGTATGTGACTGCAAGTAACGGATCGTGAAAAATGTCGGGACTGTAGATGATGAATGTGTTCATAGGATCCAGGTTGACAATTCTAAAAGGTGTATAAGCAGTTTTATCCTTCTGAGGAAAAACTCCTCTATATCCCACACCGCATGTTAGAAATGTCTTTGCTAGTTCCTGGTCCTTTGTGTGCTTTCTTTCATCAAAGCACATGCTGTTTAGTTCACCGATGTACCCATCATCCTCATCCGATGTAGTTTCGCTCTCCAATTCCTGTTCAGCCTTCTGAACATATCTGATTGGCGAGCCAAACACGAAAGCTGTCTTGAAATTAACAATCTGTGATGCGTGATTCTCTACTATCTTCTCGTTGATTTCGGGCCTTACAGGCTTCTCTCTATCAAGGATATCCTGTCTTCCCTTCTCGTACTCGATAAGGTACTTTATATCCTTGCGATTTAATTCGTGCGTCTGCATCGCATATGTGACTACTTTTTGAACATTATCTCTTGTGATTTCTGATTCACTTGAATAGATTGTCTTTCTGCCTCTGCTAATCACCAGCGCTGCCTCCTTCCACACGAATTTCTATTTCTTTCTTGTCTACCTTGCACCAGAGATAAAGCGTACCGCTTGTATCGTCGCTTACTCTGCCTAGTATCTTCTTTTTTCCTCTCTTCAAGCAGAGAGGACAATATATATTCTTTTTCATTGATTTCCTCCCTGTAATGAATAGATATGAGGGATGCCTTGTAGGTGACATAGGGGGGTAGGCAAATGAATGCAGGCATCCCTAATATCATTGTATTTTGCAGAGAGAGAAACGGCGCCTTTTAGCACGGTCTTTTGAATATTTCTTTTATTGTTCCATAGCCTCCGTACAGTCTGTCACACAACTGTGACAAGCTGTCGGGCGCATCATCATGCTCGTTCTTGCCTAGTATCTTGAATGAGAACAGGTTATTCATGAACATTGAATATTCTTTTGAACGTTTGCCTGGCTCAAGGAAATAGAATTCCCTTATATCGGGTGCATTCTGAAATATGCGTACTTCCTTGGCTTTGGTTGTCGGTGCACTGTGTGATGTTATGACACATTTGTAGCCAAGTCGTTCGAGTTCCTTCTCTACATCTTCGGCGTAGCCTTCACCACCATTGTTCTTTTCGACATCGCAGTCCTGTACACCCCACGAAGCGATTTTCTTTGCCACTTCCGGCTGAGTTATTCTCTTATCGCCGTTATTGAACACAACGTCTGGTATATATACCGTTCCATCTGCATACTGATAGGCTATCGGAGCACTCACGTAGTCACCACCGCCCCAGGCAGTATCTACTACGGTCAGTCTTCTGACTGGTTCCTCATTCGGCAGTATTC